>Ga0123326_1000467_pt1 | contig 39904 bp, 27 predicted proteins | sample BioC13SIPDNA_FD_89739 | JGI IMG/M metagenome (GOLD analysis project Ga0123326, IMG submission 89739) | Anaerobic biogas reactor microbial communites from Washington, USA - Biogas_R1_A C13 SIP DNA | ecosystem: Engineered > Bioreactor > Anaerobic > Unclassified | place: Washington, USA | collected...
CTTCGAGATAAAGTCGAGTCTCTGCAGGTCGGCCTTGTATTGACTTATGAGCGATTCATATCGATCAACAAGGACACGACAATTTGCATCCTCCTGCTGGTATTCAGCGACCTGCCTGACAATAGTCTACTTTTTCGTTGCTTTTTAAGTATTGCCTCACGATTTTTCCAATAATATTGCTTACTGCTCTCGCGTTTTTTTGAATAATACGATTCTGCATACTCTTGAAAATAAACCATCTGTGAATATGTGAGTCCATTTTCTCTGCTTTCATATGACCGAATTTCAACAAGATGGTGCAAAACGTAATCCCGAAACAACCCGCAGTATGTATTCTTTATCGCTGTCCACAAATATGCTGAAAAAGAATCAATAATATCAGGTTTGACGGCCAGACGTTTCAAAACACGATATAGAGCGAGATATGCTTCTTGAAGATAGTCATCTTTATCATAATAAGGTATGATATTTTTATGAAGCTTCATAACTGCATATGCCATCGGGCGTACAGCATTACACAGCCTCTCGAAGGCTTCTGCATCGTATAAATGCTGTGAACAGTATTTCGCCAGTTCTCTTCTCTCATCTGCAGGCACTGTCAAAATATGTGTACGTCGCTTCCTTTATCCTAAAAACTCGGATGGCGTACCGTAGCTTGTAATGTACGCTTTCTTCTGCGCTCTGGTAAGCGCCACATAAAGGAGGCACTTTTCGGCAGTAAGGGATTCTGCTTCTGCCGAGGCATCTGTATGATCGATAGCAGAGGCAAGCGGAACGATGCGCTTGTTTACTGCCGCTACGAACATATATGAGAATTCAAGACCCTTTACACGGTGCATCGTGGCAACACGGACACCATCGTAATTGCGGTCATCGACCTTGCTACGCTTGATTTCATATACACGAAGCCCAGCCTGCGTCAGCTGCGCGGTATAGTCATTCAGTAGCTTATGAGTTCTCGCTACCACACAGATGCTCTTTGCATCAACACCGCTTTGAATTAGCGCCCTGATTTCGGATACGATATAGGCACATTCGCCGGCAGCGTCTTTGAAGTTCTGAACAATCGGCATATCGCCGTGCGTCAGAGACTGGCACACTTTGCCGTCATCGTAGTCTTCATCCAGATCATCAAACGGGATACCCTTCAGAATCGCAAAGGCATACTTACGGATTTCTTCCGTGGTTCTGTAGTTGATTTTCAGATAGCTGCTACGACCACGCACATTGACGCCGCACTTGGAGAGAGTAGCCTTATTCTTGTAAATACGCTGATGCGTATCACCAACGATAAACAGATCGTTCTGATGCTCCGGACCGGCAAGAACACGAAGCAGACGATAGGCATTGGGACTCAAATCCTGGCCCTCATCAATCACGATATGCGGGAATATAGCGTTCGGCAGGTTCTTTTCTGCAATCTTTCTGCATTCGTAATATGCTGTATCGACATCGCGGATTGCTCTGTCTCGGAGAATATTCAGATACTCATCGAAAACGTGCCATACCTGCACGCGCTTTTTGCGGTCAAGCCTCGTGCCACGCCCCAGACGAGGAGCTTTCAGATAGGCATCTCGGGTGAATGCATCCTGTGACGCCACAACCTTTGCCCACTCTTCGGCATAAAATTGCGCCGTCAGTCCACTCGTATCGCCGGCGAGAGCGATAGCCTCTTCCCAAATATCTGCGAGGGCATCGTCATAGATGATCGTGGAATTATATCCCTGCTCACGGAGATACTGCGAAACCCATGCGTCCAGGTTTACAACTTCAATGTGCCGCTGCTCCTGCGTGGTGCATATCTTGCGGAGATTCTCTTTGATGTCTGCCGCCAGGTTAGCAGTAAATGTGGTGAAAAGGATCGACTGCTTATCTGTGAGCTTTGATGCCAGCCACTTGGCTCTGTGCATCGCAACAACGGTCTTTCCCGTACCTGCTCCACCGAGGACTCTGGCGGGGCCGGAATAGTTTTTCTCGACAATACGTCTCTGCGTGGGATGCAGAAATACTCGCCATTTTTCAAGCGGCTCTGCCATGATACGCAGTAGTTCTTCTTCGCCTTCGACAACAACGAACGATTTCTGGCTGCCTGCGGTCTGCAGAGCTTCTCCCAGGTTGTCCGTATTGGTGGCACTTTTTTTGTTCTCCTCTATCATGGCGAGAACATCCTCAATGGGAAATTCATTTGCAAGCCACTCAAGATTCTCATAGGCGTCTTCCGGCAGCTGATCCTTGCTTGCATAGAAAGCGGTCAGATGCGGAATATTCTTTACAAAAGTGAGCTGTTCTTCCGGCACACCGATTTTCAGCAGTTGCTCATCAGAGTATTCTGCAAAAAGGCAGAACTCCGGCGCGATGGGCTGAACCTCATCGTTCGCATGCTGAATATCGAAAACTTGGACATTCCCGGTAGCGGCATTGACTTCACATTTCTTACGCCGCGCCCAATCGTATGCCTCATCATGGTGATCGACCCACAAAAGAAGGTATACGCCGGTTTCCTGCTGACGGACAACAATGCCCCGGTATGTATCATCTATCCGGACAGAGCACATTTTCTTATCGGTGGCATCGTTGATTTTCTCATAGTTAATGCCTGGAGAAGTGGGATCATTGCGGAACTTGTTTACAAAATCCGTTACCTTCCCCTGAACATGGCGCGGAAGCGCAGCAAAGGCGGTCAAAAAGTCCGATGATATTGCAACTGTTGCCATTAACTATTCCTCCCTTCAAAGATGGTGATAGCCGGTTCTGTGGTGTCGGTAATTACAGCCCAGCCTTGATTTTCAAATATTGAGCGGTATGCTTCCTGATCAGGAAGCAGATATACAATTTTCTTTTCTTCCCATGCCATTTCTGCTTCGGCTATGCCTGCACCCATACTGTCTTCCAGTTCGTATCCGACAGAGGACGGCGCGGGTGCGCTGATGGCAATCAGCTTATCAGCCATTGCCTTTGCAGAATCATCGATGTATTCGAGGTTCTCTGCCCATTCTCTGCTGACTGCCTGCCCCGATGCTGCCGTGGTGCTGCTGCTGGCGGTTACGACCGGGATAGCATCATAGATATCCTGCGCCAGTCCGTTAGCAGTTACCGCAGAAAACGAGCCGAGGAACTGCATTACATTGAAGAACTGCCAGTAACCGTTCCATTCAACCTCGTATTTATCGGTACGTGCATCTTCGCTGTCGAGGAGCGTAGCAAATACGGAAACCTCCGCATTTGTTTTCTTTGCCTTCATTTCCGAAGCAGAGACACCGGAATAAATCGAAACGTGGGAACTGTTCTGTCTTGGCACCCATGTGCCGAAAACAGTATCGTTCTGAACGAAGGTGTCAGTTTGACTGTTCAGCGCATCCGTGATGGAATCAACGATGTTCTTCCAAGCGGCAAATGCGTGGGCATCTGTTCTCTTCTTCGGCTCCAGGAGTGAGAAAGCATAGGCTTTCGCATGTGCCGTGAATAAATCCTCAGCTTCATCCATTTCAAGATATTTCACGAGGAGCTCCATCGGAGACAGCTTATCCGTTTGCAGAGACTCTGCGTGCCAACTTGCTACAGACGGTTGATACATCTGCGCTCCGGCAGGCATGCTTTGCGGCGTGAGCGTCTGCGTAGCATAATCTCCCTGTGCCTGGAATACAGACTGAACATCCTTCCAGCTCAAAATCCAAACCCGGAATCTGCCGCTCCGGAGGATTGCTTCTCGCTTTAAGGTATCATCTGCTACGCGGTCTTTGTGATACTGGAAACCATCCGTGAAAATCACCACGGGCTTGCGATTGCCTGCCTCTCTTACCGGCCACAGAACAAAGTCTGCACGGGATGTGACAGAAACACCGGAAGATGCATCAAGAACAACCTGTGGCTCGATTTCCCAAACGGTATCGCCGACCTTCATGCGGTATCCTTCTTTGCCATTTACCAAAGCCTTGACCGGATTGAGAGAACCGCTTTCCATATGGATACGGTCGAGAGCCTCGATGAAGCGGCGCTCCAGTTCACTTTCAAACAAAGAGTTTACCGGAATGTTACCCAGCATCGGTATTTCTTCGATATTGTCTTTGCCGCTGATGATTGCCTTCAGCAAGCTGATGGCGGTCTTCCTGGAAATCTGACCGATCTGATTGCTCTGCCGATATGCGTAGAGGCAATGGTAGCAACCGTCCTTATGCGGATCATCTTTGCAGGTGCAGTTATCCAGAACGCGGAGTGCCTTTTCAAAGATATCCACGAGGGAATCCTGCCGTTGCATCAGCTGTTTCAGATAGCCCGTCCCGCCGGGAACGGAATCGTAGATTACAAGGTACTGCTTCCTATAGTCGGCATCCGCAACGGGAACTTCACTTACCGTAGCACGCAGATGGTCAACATTTCCGAAACGCTCCTTCATACCGAGCATAAACGCTGCGGTAAAGGATTCGAGACGAACGGTAGTGCTGTCCATAGTCGTTGCCGGGATCAGAATGCGGAGCGCTTCGGTAGCGAACTCTCGGTACAGGAACAGACACTCTTCATACGGATCATCGCTGCCGGCGGGAGCATTTTTCGCCTTGCAGGTATATGTATGTTCCGGCTTGCCGTTTGCCGGCTGGATTTTTCCGCAGTGCTTGCAGATTTTGAAGCCCTTACGAACATCTTCGGTACCAGCAACCATCAGCCGTTCACCGACCATATCGCTTTCGCCGAAGTTGATCTCGCGCATAGTGGCTTTGCGGACGAACTCATAACCGAACGGGAACTCATCATTATCCATACGGTACGCCTTGGATATATCGTGGGCTTCGTCCACATCAACCAGCATCTGCTTCGTATAGAACACGGTCGAGCGGTCATCGCTGTCATCACCGATGAGACTGCTTTTCCAGTCATCATTGGAATAGACCATGTGGACTTTCAGCATACTTCTCAGCTGACCGGAATCAGCCCAAGCCGGACTGCCGCATTGCGGACAGGCGGCTACGGCTTGACCGTGGACTTCCTGCTGTGCATGAGAGCAGTTCGGGCAGAGACGCCATAGTTCGGTCTGTGCGGTGGTGAGGTCGACCTGGTCGATAGTGAGCTTTCGTCCGTCAACATAGAAACTGTTCATCGGAGCGAACTCGCTGATGGCAGATGCTGCGCTGCGGCTGTATTCATACACCATCTTCTGATATTTCTGTTTGCGAGGCTTTTCTTCGTTGGCTTCCTCGATTGCAGACTCTTCATCTTTCCTGCGTAGGATAGCCTTCAGAATGATGCCTGCTTCCGGGAATGCATAGTTCGGTAGCAGTCCTTCATCCGAAAGGAAATTGAAAATATCCTTGCTGTTGATCTCGCGCACAACATTTCCGAGAGCCGTGCGCTCAATCTTCAGTTCTCTGATTTCTTCATCATAAGAGGAATCCTGCGGCTTTGCCTCCAAGTCTTTTATCATTTTTGTGAGCTGCTTGATATTGGCAGCCAGGGCATCTCTTTGAAGCTTCAGACCAGCAAACGCCTCATAGATCTTCATGTGCATCGGACTGTTCTGAAGTCTGCTGCCCTGAGCAAAAGTGCGCAGTTCAGCAATCGTATCCTCATCCAACTGTGCAGAGAACATCTGCACAAAGGTGCGAATAAGGCTGGAAAGGTTATTCTGAACATACTGCAGGAAGTTAAACGGGAACAGATCCGGCGAGTGCTTATCAATCTTCGCAAGACAGGTCTTCACCTTGTCCGGGATGGCCTTTTCCGGAATACCGTGCCTGATCCAGCAATCCATACAGTAGGCAACAAACTGACGCTCAAGAACGGCAGATGCCTGCAGGAATACGGTTGGCGGTTCGACCTTACCTGCAATCATATCCATAGGATCGGCGTAGAAATACAGGTCATGTGGTCTGGCATTTGCTACAGTAATCGTAAGTGCGTTGCCATCGGTTCTGCCTGCTCGACCGGCACGTTGTAGGAACTGTGACTGTGCCGGAGGTACACTGCACATAATAACTGTGGACAGGTCACCGATATCAATACCCATTTCAAGAGTAGGTGTGCAGGAAAGCACATTAGTGTCCCAAGGCTTCTGCTCCGTACTGCTGCGCTTGAAAATCTTCTCGACCTTTTCACGGTCAGCACGTTCCAGAAGGCCAGTATGTTCCTGCGCAACGACTCTTACCATATCTCCGGTGCTATACAACTTTCCATAGTATCCAAGAGAAACGGTCGGAGCATCATGCATACGTCCACCACATTTCAATCTGGTGCAAGGAGCGTCTTCCCACATATCTGCATTTTCCGCTGCAACGGACATCATGGTGCCGCAATCGTCACAGACGAACTGCTTGACCGCTGTAGTTACAAAAATGTGCTTTTTACTCAATGCCCAAACCGTGAAATCGGGATTCCCCGGAAGCTGGACAATGATGCCGGCTTTCTTCAATTCATCGAAGATGATAAGCGCGACATCGTCAAATACACCTTCTCCGATAAGGAACTCGTCCGTGCAGCCAGAAAGCCAGTCTGTATACTTGCGAGAGGTTACTTGGTCAAATGCGCCTATGCGCTGTCCCGGCTTTGACGGAACATAAATAAACCTCGGAGTATTACGTCCAGTCTGGACTCCCGGCATCCAATCTCGTTTCGTTTTCTGGTTATTTGACAGGTCAAAGGACTGCCCGGTGCCAGAGTATATATCAAAGGCACGGTCATCAAAAGCTCCGTTCTGACGCATGATATTGACATATCCCAAAACCATGCGTTTAAAGAAGCTGATATCCGTTTTTGTAAGTGCGCCGAGTTCATTTATTACACGTTCCTGAACAACGGCAGCAATTTTTTCAATTTCAGCAGTGTCAAACGCAAGCGTGGAACACCCTGATTTTTCGAGAGTACGCCCGATTCGGCTGGAGAGACCGTATTCCAGCATGATCTCATACTTTGAGCGCTGTTCAATATCTTTCAGCAGTTTCTTCTCAAGTCTGCCTGTTCCAAATACGCCAGACTCAGTCATATCTTCATATGCCTTCATCCAGACCATATTCGGAGCAATCAGTCTGCCAACATATTCTTCTGTAGTCCACTGCGATTTCCAGTAGTCAATAAAGCCATTTTGGAATTCTTCAAGGGACTTCCCGTCACCGCCGTTTTGGGCATACCGCTGAATTGCACTGCGAAGGCCGAAACGCCAGGTCCGGGCATTGAAGAAACCTGCGTGATGCGCAGCATCCTGCACGTTATCTGAGAATGCAAGCGTTTTTTTATCATCATTGAACTGGGATGCGAAGAGCTGAGAAATGCTTGCGCTGATGGCTGTCGCACTCCGGACACCCATCAAGGCAAGACCACGTCTGCTTCCGCAGAATGGGCATACAAACTGCTTGTTATCTTTGGAACCAGTGGTGTTCTGTGCAATCGGAAAAACAATATGGATGGGCTTTGCACTTCCGCAGGATTCGCATTCATCCGTGTCGTTTTCGGTAATATTCAGATGCAGGCATTCCGGGCAGAGGTCACCACGAGCCATGTTGTACGGAAGATTATCTTCACGGCTGTGAGGGAACATCATAATGACCTTGCTGTCGCAGCGGAAGTACAGATTATAGAATGTCCGGATATCGGTAATTTCCACACCACCACGCTCGTTTTTAAGAGATACCCATCCGGTTTCTCCGCAATCGCGGCAGTTGACTACCGGCAGATAATGCTTTGCCTGGCTTTCGTTCAGATCCGAAGAAAGAGCGTAGGAAATGCCTTCACCCTTTGCAACCTTGGCAACAAGACGGCGGAGTTCACGGAACCACAACTGAATCTGAACCGTCAGGAAAGGACGCAGTTTGTCTTCTGTTCCTATACGGGCGTGGGAAATCAAAGCCAGCAGTGCATTGACTGCGGCGATAGGATCGATAAGTTCTTTTATTTGTGGATATCTGGTCGACAACTCGTCCGCTATGTAAGATGCCTGCATATAATTGCCGTCCATCAGCATAAGCATATTCTGACAGAAGCTGTGCGACATCAGCAGCTTTCCCAAAGCAAGACGAGCCTCGGGCGTTGTCATATCCTCTGCCGGAGCAGTGGTCAGCCATGCCTTCGCGGCTGTGTTCAGATAATCCCGCTCGTTATCCTCATTGACAAGCTGGTTCAGCGCCTCCATCTGCTCTTGGGTCGGCACGGTGAAATCCGTCGGTTCATATCCTGCAAAGAACTCCATGGCAGAGAGACGGTCCTCGGTAACGATAGCATCCTTTTCAAAAGGCTCCCCGAATACCTTTTCTGCAAATTCACGGATGCCATCGGCAGAATCTTTTGAACCCATCGTTGCGGATGTGCCGATGCAGCAGAGATAGCCCTGCGGCGTGTAGAGCCTTGCTTTCAGACGACGAAGCAGGCACGCAAGATCTGTACCCTGTGCGCCGTCAAAGGTATGTAGTTCATCGACTGCTATGTATTTTAGCGTATCCGGTCTGTTGTCCTCCCAAAGTGGTGCATCACCAGGACGAACAAGCAGATAGTCCAGCATTTTGTAGTTGGTCATCAAAATATCGGGAGGAGCGGAGCGCATAGTCTCACGATCCGTGATGACAGAATCTTCTCCCATTACTCTGCCGGATGCGGAGTCAAAACCGCCGACATACATACCGACCGTGACATTTCCATTTAGCTCCGGGCTGCCATAAATCAGTTTTGCAATACGTCCAGCCTGATCAGTAGCGAGAGCGTTCATGGGATAGATAATGATTGCCTTGATACCTTTTTCGCCGCGGTGTTGATAGCAGTATTCCAGAATCGGATAAAGAAAGCATTCGGTTTTACCGGAGCCTGTACCCGTTGCAATGAGCGTAGACCGTCCATCACTTCCGGTGAGCCGTTCAAAAGCCTTCTGCTGATGGACATAGGGCTTGAACGGAGAATGAATGGACTCAAAACGGTCACCTTCATCTTCCGCAACACGGAACGGCAGACGCACTGCAACATACGGTTCATGAAAAACCGCATCCGGTGTTTTCAGCATTCTCTCCAATGACCCCTGGAAAGAGGGGTTTGTCATCGGGAATGTTGTTCCTATATAGTCTGACAGCCCTTGCTGTAGCTGTTTTGCAAGTATGGACGGTAACATGCCTGTTCCTCCTCGGTAAACATGACTTAAAAAAGGGAAAACTGGTTTTGCTTCAAGCTCTTTACCTTTCGGTCGTTAACTTTATCATCAATCTCCAAACTTCCTACCAGCAATGGTGACTTGGGATCATGTTTGGCATAATTATTTCCAGCGTTAATCATACTGTAATTGGCATAGCAATATTTGCAGCCATGAATACATGTGTTGTACTGTCCGATATCAATGCTTTCAGCACAGTGGCACTGGCTTCTCTGTGCACTATCTTTTTTCGCAGATAGTTTGAGCCCAATAATCTGTTCCATTAAAGCAGCATCAATACAGCATGAGTGCTCAATGCTAAAATGCTCCAGATTAATATCCTCTGCACAGGTTTTCAGATTAAGCTGATGTGACGAAGCAATCAAAGAAAATTCTCTGGCTAAGCTCTCTTCTTGACCGATAGAAATTGGCATATAATTTGCGGTTGTAAGGTTGCCCTTGTTCTTATCGTAGATATCGACAAAACTGAAAACGCATGTATTCGTGTATGGGGCAAGAACGTCAGCAAGCCTTTCAAATCGCTGCTTATGCCATAACAAATCATACTTTTCTGATAGTATGATTGGATCGTACCGCCAAATTACCCGTGCTTTTCCAAATCTTTCAGATATACAGCGGAACGATTCAATTCGATCTTCCTGAGAAGGAAGATTGGGCTCAAGATCTTGACCATAAGGGTTCAGCGTAAATTGAAAATAGAACGGATAATTTCTATCTATCTCATCTAAATACGGAAGTAACGGTTGGGGATTTTTCGACCAAAACACGATAAAATCCACTACGTCCGGAGTTATGGGAATGCGGCTTACCTGATGATAGTTCATTGGATTTCGGGTGAGTACATATTTTTCGTGTATTCGATTCATGAACCATTCCGTGTAAAACGCCGGAATGTCTGTTCTTCTGCTAACACTTAAAATCATTGTTATTTATAAATCCTTATTCTGGTTTTTTTGCAAACACCAATTCTGTTTGGTGTCTCAACAACGGCATTTTTGATATCTACCATACTGCCTCTTCCGCAGGTAAGTGTATTTATTTCCGGTTCAAGAAGTGATCGCTTTGGAATATTCATCCAAACTGACTTGTTTTCTGCTACGCTTCCATCACAAATTTTCAGTGCGAATATATCATCTTCCGGATGAGCGATAGCACATACAAAAGCCTTAAAGCTGATTATTTCACCTTCATGATTGCAAAGGTTCCCCAAAACACTGTTGAACTCTAAGTAGTCATATTTTTGAAGTGTATCGTTACGGAACACAGCATACTCAAATGCATGATAGTCAGGAAGACGGGTAATAATGCCATTTTCGTATAATTTCCTGCATATAGCAATTCCTTTGATATTCAACTGAGCAGACGCGAACTGACCACATGTTTGGTTCGCACAAGAGCAGGGACTGTAGCAGCACAATCTTTCGTGGAGCAGGGCAGTTTTAACTGTTCTAAGATACCCGGTAAGACTTTGTTTAGCAGGCTCAATAAAAATGAGACTGGAATGTTTTTTCAGTAATCTTGCCAAATCATGAGCAATTATTTCTAATTGGCAAGCAGATACGTGCTCATTGGGGTTGAGCATGTTACTCTCAATAATAAGATCGTACTTATCCTCATTACCGGAGAGAAACGCAGTGACATCAGAATTGTTTGGGTTCGTCGAAACATGGAGATTTGATGGTAGAGATAGCGTATACTGTTCCATAAGCGAACCAAAAATTTTCAGAAACGCATCTTCCCGTTCTACAACGGTGATATCTATGTAAAACTCTGTTGAATAGTTGTCAAACGCCAGATATTTATAGAACTCAATCAGTCCAAAAGTTGCGGAGCCCGGCCCGGCGCCAAGCTCAAGAACACGGCAGGAGGATTCAAGACTGTCTGTAATTGCCAAGTCCAGCAGGGGCCGCCAAATTTTCTGCATATTTACTGGAAGATAGTACAGAGCATATGCCCGGCAGTATTCATCATAATCTGTTTGTTCTGTTGTGGAAAAAAGCCGGGAAATACTATTTTTCAGAAGAATCTTTTTCTCCTTTGTAAGCTCATCTATGGCCTGAATGCCAAACAGATTAAGCAGCCCACGTTGTATCGATTCCGGAATATCTGACAGATATTCAATTTTTGATTCAATGGACGAAGTGTTCATATCTCTCCGTTTATCTGTTCAAGAAGAACATTGGCCTTACGCTTGCAGAAATCTTTTTCCGGTATCTGCTCCAAAATGTTGATTGCTTCCTCGGCATTTCCACGCAGCAAACAGATACGAGCCTGCTCGAACTGCATCCACGGATTTGCTCGTTCAAAACACCGTGTGCAATCATCCATTTTGCTTTCCATAAAGTAGCAGATTGCCAGCGGAAGCTTGATGTGATCCGGGAACATAAAGCGAGCACCCTCATTCCTCAGCTTTTTGGCCGCTGCCAGTATGGCCGCAAGCATATCTGCTGCATCAGCAAAAAACGGCAAATACTTTTCTGGGGGATAGTTACGCAACAAGGCCCAGAATCCCTTTGCCATGGTCAGCTGAGCAGCCCTGTAACATATATCGAAATATCCAGGCTTGTCATTGATGTTTTCGGCAGTCGGAGCGTCCGGACTCATCTCCTTGACCCGGTCAATATAAGCTGCACATTTTTTGATAAGCTCTGCCGCCTGATTATTTGTCATGTAATCAGGAACTTTACCATTTTGAAAACAGTGATCGAAGTATAGATCCCAGTATCGACGGATTTGCCTGTCAAACTGCAGCCCGACATATTGATAAAGCGCTTTTCGATAATTGTTTTTCTGCTTGTTCTTTTCCTGTTCATTCAGGTGTTCGTATTCTTCAATCAGGATGTCGTATTGTCCAATAACCCGCGAGAATTCTTTATAGCCCTCAGGGGCATACCTGTTGTCCAGCTCATAATGAGTTCTTAGTAGATTGGCATATCGGTACTGCTCCTTGAAACTGTATGCGGAGAAGTCAATCAGCTCTTCATATAGGTATTTTGCCCGGTCATAATCCTCTTGACGGTGATCTGATTTATAGCGGTCATATAGGAAATATGCCAATGTGCTCTTATGCATGCTACTGTATGGGTCCAGCTCAATGCAGCGTTCGCAGACTTTTAAGAAAAAGGCGGTGTTTTCTTCTTTTCTCTGAAGATCCTGCGCTGATGGGCGTCTTACGCTTCGCATTGCCAGCTTGCCCAGGGCAAAAGCAAGTTTGCCAAGACATTCCGAATCGTTCCATATTGCATCATTCTCAATCCGGTCAATTCGAGGACAATATTTTACGATTCCAATCCAGTCATTATTTCCTACCAGCTCTGTCAGTTTGTCCAGCAGATTCTGATTGACTAGGATTTTATTACCGCCGTTTTTTATGTACTTATAATCCCTGATGTCATCTAGGAATACGGCGGAGGGTGCAAATTCCTTTCCGGTTAGAATTCTTTTTTTCCGAAGAACTGTGTAGAGATTCTTTCTTACAGAATCGCAGTTAATATCCGAGTCGGACAGCACTTCACCATAGTCGATTCGAAGATAATCCTCGTCTGCAGAATATCCCGCACAGGTAACCGTTCTCGCAAACATGCCTCCGTCAATCCTTTTGGCTGAGTAGAGTATAATTTCTTCTACATCATCAACGGATAACGTGGCATAATTAGGGTAATACTTTTTTATCCTATCAAGCCATTCGCCTCGTGCAAAAAAGTATTTTGAATTGTTCTGCAGATAAAAATCGGAAATGAGAATAAACATTAGTTTCCTCCTGCCTGTCAATCCTTTCGTCAACTGTTTGCGTCAACTGAAAAGCTTGTGTCAATTGACGAATATACAGATTTAGTTGACGAATTCGTAAATCGTAAGTTTACCTTTTTGTTCATTCGCAAGAGATCACGCTTACTCATCTGAAATGACGAGCACCGCAAAATCCTGCTCTTTTATCGTATCCATGAATGAAACGAAACTTCCCCACGCCGGAATCTGATCTTCATAGCGGAGCACATTTGCCTCTTTGGACAAGCGTTCTCCCAAGCAGTCTACAAAATCTCGGTATTTGTTATTAAAGGAAATGAATACAGTAGGTTTTTCTGATTCTTTCATACCTGTCCTCCGTATTTCTCCTCAAAGAACTTCCAGGCGGTTTCGTAGTCCTGTTCACGGTCGCAGCGGTCGAAGGGGGCGTGGTATTCGATGGTGCGCTCAACGGGGCCGCCGGGCATGGTGTCATCCGTAATGGTGCGTGCAAAGACGTAACCGGCGGGGGCGTGCTTCATGATGCCGTCCCACGGGGCATCACTGCGGTGGATCGGCGTAACGACATTGGGATTTTCAAACTCGGGACGGGAGAAGCCAACGCCCGTCAGACTGCGGTTGTTGGTGAAAACGATGCGGCCTTTGGTATCGTACCACGTATCGGCTTCATATTGCTGCGACACAGCAAACTGAAGACGGTAGATTGTTTTCAATTGATTCAAGGTCATGCCTAGTGCCATAGCTGTTAGAACATCGATTTCGATAAGGGATTGCCTTCTTTCAAAATCAGTTCTTAACGGCATTTCATGATTCCATTCAGGCCCAATGAGTCTGTTCACCAATCTCGGGTCATCTTTTGCCCATGCTAAAGATGATTCCATATATCCATATGATTTTTTGAATACAGACTGATAATGACGAGTGACACAGTTCAAAAGAATACCGCGCTGGATAATAAGTGGATTATATTTTGAATTAATAAGCGGCAAAAGAGACGCTGTCGCATAGTTGAAATTTGATTTTCCTATTGCTTTTACAAAATAATCAATTGGAACAGATGCCCATGTTGAAGCGGCAATGAGCATATCATAATAATCTTGGAATACTATTCCAACTATGCCATTAATATGACTAACGCCATCAGGAAAAATAGCAACGTTCAAAGTGCGCTCTTGCTTAAGATTAAGCATCATTCTTGCTACAACCCTATCATACGTATGATAAGGTTTATCAAAAACCGTACTGTCTTTATGCGAATATTCTCCTTGAGACAATTCTATCGCATAATTTGACCTTGGCAAATAACTGTCATCTATTTGAGTCAAATCAACGGGATCGCAATCTGCCTTTTCAACAGAATTGTTCCTCGGCGTCTTGAACAAAGGGTTAGCTACTCCAATATGCGTTCCCTGACACACCAATTCTGAACGGTCAATCGGAAACGAAGTCTTTTCACTCAAAATACCGTCCTCAATTGAATATGTTTGATGCCACATGCCACTCATGAAAATTTGGTTTTCTATTGAATGGAGTGTTTTTTCTTGCTTGGAAAATAGTTTTATTACATCCAATAGAGGCTTGGTATGAATGGAAATCAATCTTGCAGATAAGGGTTCCATATTATCCTCATACAGGAGTGAAAAGATGCCCAACTCGTCCTCTCCAATATTAATAAGCCTGTCTGGATGTCCCTTTATGCTCCAGTTGCCATTTGAATCTTTTAATCCTTCTGCATCATATGTTTGCTCCTCAAAGCACTCATCAATTGCTTTTGGATCAAACAAGTTTGATATATTATTAAACTTGTGATTCTTAAGGTTTTGATTCGAAGAGTAAATATTCAAGCTGAATATTTGTGCGTGTGGAATTTCTTTAAATAATAATTTTTCATTAATGAATTGGAAATGATATCTAAGCCTTGGGTATAGATTATTCCGAAACACTGTACCATTTGGCTCATAATATACATTATCTGGATGAATGAAAGCGCTTACTCCGTTTGGGAGAACATAGCTCCACGCTGTGGGGAGAAAACACTTAAATAAATCTGTTTGCTGACCTTTATTTAATGGGAAGTTTTGAACACCTCCTAAAAAACTTTTTTTACCTTCAATCTCAAGACAAGAATCAACATATAATCTCTTCATGCTGACATCAGATAAAAACACGTTACGTTGCCTATTATCAACAGACGCTGCCTTTGTCTTTCGAGTGGCTAATATAGGAAATCTTTCAGAAAGAATGTCAAGTTCTTCAAATCTGATAGGTTTCCACGGCGGATTTCCAATTACCAAATCAAATCCTCCGCGTTCAGCGAACAGATCGGCAAACTCCAGCTCCCAATGCATGAAATGATTCTGCTCCGCGATTTGGCGCACCAGTGCAAGACGGGGCTGCTGCTGACAAAGCTTCGGGATATCCACGACGCCCATGCCGCTGTACTGTTCAGTCATATCCATGACAAGCTGCTCCGCCTCGGAGGGGAACAGGGAGAGCTGCCCCATCTTTATCTCTTTAGAAACCGCCGCAAAGGTGTCAATCGTGCCTTCCAGAATAAAACCCATATCGGCAAGAAACTCACTGCGGGTGGGAAGAAGCTCCGCCTTTTCAATTGGCCAGAACCACAGGGCGCACCAGTAGTCCATGGCAAACTTCAGTCTTGCGTAAGGGCCAGCGTTTTTCATTTCTTCGGAAAGATACAGCTTCTTATAGATCATATCCTTCTCGCGGATGGTGGTATGGCTGGCTGCGGTTTCCGCAGGCTGACCGTAGACTGTGAGCGGGTCGGAGGTCTTTTCGCCGATCTCCCGACGCAGAGCAATGACCTGCTCCCACAGCTCGTCCACGACTTCAGACAGGCGAAGTGCGGTCTTCACATCGTCATCCGTGAACGGCTTGGTGAACTGCTTATTCCAGCTTTTGATCAATTTGATATCATCCGGAGCCAGAGATTTGATGACTTTATCGGTATAATTGGACATACCGGTATCGCCGGTGAAGAAATGATAGATCTGCGTTTTCGGCTTGCGCTTCGTCCCGACGGGGACACGCTCGGGCGCAGAATCGTACCAATGACTGCCGTTTGCCTGCAGCTGGGAGACGGTATAGCACTGCCGGCGTGCGCCGATGAGGGAGTTGCCGCAGACAAGCTGTGTACCGAACCACGGGACGAAACCGCCGCTGAAGATGGTATTCAGCCACAGGGAAACCTCCGCAAGCTCCACGGCGACCGGGTTCAGGTCGATACCGTAGACGTTGCGGTCGGCAATATACATTTTGACGCGCTGCAGCTCGTCAAAACGCTTTTCATAGGAAATGGTCTCGCCGAGCTCCTGCTCCTTGCGGGAGATATAGGCCTCGGCAAGCTGGTTGATCGCCTCGTTTAAGAACGCCGCGCTGCCCATTGCCGGTTCGCAGATCGTCAGATGAAGAATTTCATCGGCGGTCTTGCCTTCCAAAAGCTCCTTCAGGGCATACTTCACCAGACACTTTGTCAGAACCTCCGGCGTGTAGTAGGAAGCAGACTTCTCCCTTTCACGTCCGGCAAGGCGATAGATGAAAGTGCCTTTTTTATACATACGAAGCTTGCCGCGATTTTCCCCAGATTCGTAGCGGACGCGCTCATCCTCGGTGTACTGGCTAAGCTCGTTTTCTTTTACAAAATATCCGACATCCAGCTCGTTGAACTTATCACCGGCGCGCTTGACCTCGTACAGATCGTCCTCGGCAATGAATCCACGATAGCTGAGCAGGGCTTCGTACACGGCACCCATCTGGTTGATGCCTAGGGTGGAATAAGAAATGCGCCCGCGGCGGTCGTTCCTGCGCCCGGTGGGACGGGACACGCTCATCAGATCGATGATGCGGAGCATCACGCTGTTGCGAAGCTTTGCAGCCGTAATCAGCGGCGTAAGCTCCGGGTCAAAGATATGCGCTTTCAGCGGCTCAATGACGAAAATATCGTTCAGAGAATCCGATTCCTGCAGCTTGTGCAGTTCTTCCTCCGTGGAAGGATAACCGGAATAGATCAGGTCATACAGCTTCGACAGGGTCTCATGCAGATAATAACCGTCACCAACGGCGGAGGTTTCTTCCCGGGCGGAATCCGCCACGTCGCGCAGACTTTCCAGCGAATACCCTTGCACATAAGCCTGTGCCTTCATGGGTGCGTAGCCGAGCTCCGGACGTGCCTCGATGAACAGCATGAACAGCATACGGTACATATAACGCATGCACTGAATCGTCAGCTCTCCGGCATCGACGGGATTTTCATCCAAATCGCGTCCCTGACGATGGGAAAGGTCATAAAGGACCTCGTTACCGAGAAGTTCGATGCTCTCGCGCAGAGCATACTTCAAGTCCTGCGATACGCCGGACGCATGTCGATGAGAGTTTTCATCCAGCTGATCCAGAAGGCTGCCGCCCTCGGCAGGGCAAAGATTGTCCTTATGCAGAAGAACCGCCATCGCCTGCAGGGTGCTCTCCTCATGCCGGGCGAAGATGTCCGCAAGGTCAAAACTGAGGTAGCGCTTTTCATTCCATTTGTTGCGGTCGATCAGTGCGATCTGATGCAGGCCAATGAAAATCAACCAGCGAGGAGGCTCTTCCATTGCAAAGAGTATTTTTGTTGCCAGCTCCTCGTTGTCGAGTTCCGCAGAAAAAGCAGATACGACGTTCTCTTCATCACCGACAGGCGCGGAAATAGCGTACCCGTCCAGAATAGCGGGTTCATCCTCTGTGTTCTGGGCAAGAATTACCCATAGAAGCGGTGCGCCATTCGTCTTGGTGATCTCCAGATACACCGGTGCAGAGAGAGCATCATTGATCTGCTCGATTCGCGGAGCAGCTTCGGGATAATCTAATGCTGCAAGGAACATATCCGCCATATTTTTTACCATAGCCGGAATCTGCGCATCGCTGCGACCACGCTGTTCCTTATCGTGATAAACATAGTACTGACGGCTGCAATCACGCAGTCTTGCCCAAGGTGTTCTGTACTTATCGGACTCTTTGGACTTTGCACGCCAGGCAGATATCGTTTCTTCCGCGTTTTCTGCGAAAATGGATGCAAAATAGTGGTTGGTGTAATATTCGTTAATATTATTGATACCGGCAAGATCCATGCTCATGATTACACCCCCTTAAGAACTGCAATGACACGCAGATACGGTTTGTCTTCGATTTCCAAAGTATCCTTGACCCAATCGGAAAGCCTGTTAAAGAGCTCTTCGGTTTCCCGCTCTCTGCGGCTCTTAATGCTCTCAAACAGAGAAAGCTGTTGAATGACTTCTTTATGCCGACCTTCCAGTTCTATCAGCTTATCCAGCTCCTCATCGATCTGCGGGCTGATGCGTGTGCGGTATTCGGTACTCTTTTGAGACATGACTTTTTGCGCTTCGGCGATAACGCAGGGGAGCAGCGCTTCAGCCATGCCGATATCGTCTTCGTTCAGAAGGTTTCTGTTCGGAGCGTCATTTCTCCCGTACCGGCTCTTGGTAATGAGTTCTTCCATCGTCAGAACGCCGGAGAACGTACCGTTAATGAAATGCAAGCCGAACCATTCATCCACCACAGGTGTGGACTTTCTGTTCGGAATGATCCCGGAAACAATATAAATCAATTCATTCCTGGCGAGACTGCCGGAGATGCCGGACAGAGGTGCTTCGCCACGCTTGAAAAGAAGACCGGCCTTATCGTTTACCCAGTCAAAAATCGGGTGAAGTTTCCACAAATACTGTGTTGTTGGCCATGCCGCATCAGCAAGACTGACTCGCATACTGCGCTTCATTTCCGACATACAAAACTCTTTGTCCGGACTCAGGCGAAGATACTCATCTTCGGGCTTGACTTCATCCGGGAGTACAGCATCCAGTCTGCGTTTGAGGTCAGGCGTGATTTCAATCTCAATACCATCAACGCTCTGCATATCACGGACAGAGTAACGCTGATCTTTCGCAAAGTATGACATCGCGCTTCGGAGATAATCGATATCCCGGTATAGGGTCTCGTCCAAATGCACTTCCGGCTGCTCGACTTCATCGTCTTCCATAGCCATGAGTGCTTCAAACGGATCAAAATCATCGGCGCTGTCATCAATTTGAGCATCAAAAGCCTCCGCAGACAATCCGCTTTCGATGGCGGCTGCGGTAACCTGCTCCTCTTCTTCAATGTTGAACTTGCCCATCAGGAGAGCGGGGTCGCCGATGTTTTTGTACGCCTGCTCCTCTTTTGTAACGAGAATTTCCATAATGCGGACATCGCCTTTGATGCGATCGTTTTTGCTCTCAATCATCAGATAGCGGATATCCGGCTTTTTTGTCTGGCCGTATCTGTCAACACGCCCGTTCCTCTGCTGGAATACCATAAGAGACCAAGGAATATCGAAATGAATGAGCCTGTGGCTCAGATAATGTAGGTTAATACCTTCCGAAGCAACATCAGAGGCTACCAGCACCCGGATGGGCGATTCCACTCTGCCGAATTCATCGACGATGCGCTGTTGCTCTTCATCGCTGAGTCCACCGTACATTTCACGAACGGAACTGTCAGTCATGTGCAGGTCCTTACGAAGCTGTGCAGCGACAAAATGCATCGTTTCGATTCGCTCCGTAAAAATAACGATACGGTCATCGTTATCAGCATTCCAACCGTACTCCGGGCTGCGCAAAAGCTGGAGGAGTTTTGTGTAACGAGAGAAAGAAGCGGCATCAATTTGTAGCAGAGCATCGCGGAGTTCTCTCAGCTTTGCTATGTCGGAAAATCCATTTTCACCGTATTTTTTGACAAGCTTACGCAGACGTTCATCAAGACTCTTGATGCAGGCAGCAGGACTGGAAAACAGAGATTTTTCAAGGCTCGTTTTGAATAGAGTGCCTTTGATGTGATTTGCTCCTGCATCCATTTCAAGCGTCATGTCAGCAAATACTCTAAATGCCCGCTCTTCGGCATCTGAAGCAGAACAATGCTCAATGCTGACACTGCGTTCCTGGAATGCTCCGTGAGCCTCGCTCTTTATATCCTTCTTGAATCTGCGAATGCAAAGTCCCCGGATATCCTCTTTGGTGTAATTATGGATGTCCGCTATTGCTGTAGGATCAAGCATATTCATTAATGAAGCAAAACTCTCGCTCCGACCGTCATGCGGCGTTGCAGAAAGCATGATTAGAGTGTCCGACCTGCCTGCGAGGAGCTTTGCCAGTCTTGCACGCTGAGCCTGATGGCCTCCGCGCTCCGCAACATTATGAGCCTCATCTATTACGATGATATCCCATGTTGCATTCTCAAGATGAGTTCGGTATTCTACGTCTCTTTTTAGGGTATCGATAGAGACTATGGTTTTATCATAGTAGAAGAACGGATTATAGTTTGAGGGCAGCTTGGCGTGTATATCCTGGATTTTCTTCGAATCAAGACGGATGAGCGGGATAGTAAAGCGATTCCACATTTCTTTCTGGAACTGCATCATCATGCTCTTTACAGTAACGACAAGAATACGCTTACCCTTGCCTCTGGCTATCAATTCTGACATGAGAATGCCGGCCTCCAGCGTTTTGCCGAGACCTACTGTGTCCGCTATAAGAATACGCTGTTTCGGACGGCGAAGAGCCATCTGAGCAGGCTCAAGCTGGTAATTCATCGGGTCCATTGCGGCTTGGTTCCCGATATGGAGCCCGGTATCTGTCGGAATTTGCTGACGCCACTGGCTTTCTATGTAAAGACGAGAGCGTTTGAAGTATTGAGAATCATCCGGCACAAGCTTGATTTCGGCGGGATTTACCGGAATGATTTCTTCCAAGTCGGTCAGGAATATTGCGCTGCGGTCTTTTACAAGGGGAGAAACACCAACACAATGCAGACTCTGCTTGTCAAGGTTGTTTCTCTCAACCTTTTTAACCATCCATTCCTCATCGCGGATGATTACGCGCATTCCAGGAGAGTATTCTACCATTTCACTCGCCTCCTTAGACTTGGGCGTCTTCATCGTCCGGAATCATCTCGATAATGTCTCCGATATCACATTCAAGCGCCTTGCATACTTTTTTCAGTACTTCCATGCTGACATCCTCGCCCTTTGACATTTTAGTTACAGATGTCCAGCTGATATGTGCTTTCGCTTGAAGATCCTTCTTCAACATATCCTTGTCGATCAGCATCTTCCAGAGTTTTTTATAGCTAACTTTCATGGCATACACCTCATGGATGAATAAACCCTCAATTGAAAAACTAAATTCCGGTTGGACGTGTAGTCAAGCTGAAGTTAATCTTGCAAAAAGCGCACGGAAGTAACTCTTACAAATATTGCAGTAGATCTTGACTCGCATCCAACGGTAATTTATAATAATACCACTTTACCTATGTGCAGGATAGGGCAACGCTGCGGAGCGTCCTGAGCGGCACATAGGATTTGCGGGAAGGCAGCATCTTTAATGGATGCTGCCTTTTTTGCTGCCTTCTTGGAAACAAAAGCGATAAACCTCGGGGTTTAAGGGGCAGAGCCCCTTCGTCTTCTCCGGATGGCGGCAGCGCAGAAACGGAGAAAACCATGGCTAAGAATTCACACTTAACCCTCAGTGACCGGATCGCCATTGAGGTAGGCCTCAGAGAGCGAAAAAGCTTTTCTGCCATTGCAACAGAATTAGAGAAAGACCCTACAACCATTTCCAAAGAGGTTCGCACCCATATCAAGCTCAAGCAAGCCGGAGGGTACAATCCGTGCGTTATCCGCAAGGATTGCAAGCACTACGGCGATTTGTGCAACCCTTGCAAGCTCACGTTTGGAAAACCTTGTAACTCTTGCTATCGGGCCAAGTGCTTTGAGGCATGCCCCGACTTTCAGCAGGCTCAATGCTCCAAGCTGTGCAAGCCGCCCTATGTTTGTAACGGTTGCCAGCAACGCATGAGTTGTAAATTGGAGCGTCATCTTTACGAAGCAAAATCCGCCCAGAAAGAATATGAAGCGACCCGCAGCGAGTCCCGGCAAGGTTTTGCTGTAACACCGACAGAGCTGGATCGGATCGACCAAATCATCTCCCCGCTTATTAAACAAGGGCAATCCATTCACCAAATCTGCGTGAATAATGCGGATGAAATCATGTTGGACGAAAGGACCATCTACAACTATGTGGACGCTGGGCTCCTGTCTGTGGGAAACATTGATTTGCCCAGGAAAGTGCGCTACAAAGTGCGCAAGAAGAAACCATCTGTTCGGGTAGACAAGCAGTGTCATCTGGGCAGAACCTACGAGGATTTTCTTGAATATACCGTAGACAATCCGGATATTCCTGTCGTGGAGATCGACTCTGTAGAGGGACGCAAAGGCGGCAAGGTGCTGCTGACGGTATTCTTCCGAAACTCGAATCTCATGCTGGCATTCTTGAGAGACCGGAACACCGCAAGGTCTGTCACAGAGGTCTTTGAATGGCTGTATGAAGTCCTTGGACACGAGCAGTATTGTCGCTTGTTCTCGATTATCCTGACGGACAGGGGCAGCGAATTTACCGACCCCGTGTCCATTGAGTGTACCCAATTTGGAGAAGTACGGAGCAGAGTTTTCTACTGCGATCCGCAGCGCTCTGACCAAAAGGGTGGCTGTGAAGTCACCCATGAGTTCATTCGCCGGATTCTTCCCAAGGGTACATCCTTTGACCACTTACAACAAAGTGACATTCTGCGTATGATGAGCCACATTAACTCCTATACGAGAAAGAAGCTGAATAACCAGTCAGCACACCGGTTGTTCAGCTTCTTGTACGGCGAAACCATTCTGCCGTCTCTCGGCATTCAGGAGATCCCTGCAAATAATATTAACCTGACACCCCGCCTGCTCAAGAAGTAAAAACAAGCTGCCGCCATTCGGAATATCCGTTTTCAGGGGTGGAAGTAACTTTTGCAAATTTTGCAAAAACGCTTCGATCTCCGCTTGGCATGCCTATTTTTACAGTGGGTGTCCTGTTGGTATTCATGCTAGCACATCCGCTGGCAATATTCAATTCCCTTTGTAAGAGTAAATTCCGGTTTGGCTAATGTTTGTAAAACTTACTTCCGGCTTTCGAGGGTTGAACTACTTTCCCGGAATTAAATCTTGCAAGGCTTTTGGAAACCCGGAAATTAATCGTGCAAACTGGAAGATACTTTTGCAATCCACCTGGATGAATAAACAATGTCGATATTTTATATTATATGACGAAAAACTCCGGAAAACAAGAGTATATTCGTTAAAACGCACGAATATTCTTTGTGACAAGCAGTTTGCACTCTGGCTGACTATTCGCGCAAGCAAAAACACCGGTTCAAGCAGAAGTAGTTTCTGTCTGAACCGATGTTTTTGCTTTTAATTTTAGTCTTCCGTTGTTTCTCTCCGTACGGAAATGCTACCGTAATAAGCCGAAGCAGTAGCAAGGGTATTCTCGGCGCGGCATCTGTTATATTCCGCACGAATAATGGCTTCCACAGCCTCACGTCCGTACCCGTCAAGTCTGGCATATTTCAGAGCGTATTCTGTCAGATCGTCTTCAACCTGGGACAGTGCCAGATTCTCCACTTCCTGTTCGCTCTGAACTCTCGGAGTAGCGTCATCGGAACGGCCCATTATATAGTCAAAGCTTCTCTTAAAAATATCACTCATGCTGTCGAGTGCTTCAAAACTCGGAGTCCTGCTGTTTGTTTCCCAGGTGGATACCGTTCCTTTCGTTACTCCAAGTGCCTCAGCAAGAGCGGTCTGTGTCATACCGTTCTCTTTGCGTAATTGTTTGATTCTTTCTCCCATAGTTGCCATAAAATCATCACCTCTGCGAAAATCATAACACGCCGTTCGTTATTTTGTCAACTATAATCGTAACTAATTTCTAAAAAGTTTTGCAATATCGTACATTATGATGCTCTGCACTATTGACAAGTAATGACGAAAGTAGTACAATTCAAAATATAAAAGTACGGCTCATATCGTTACTTCCCGCTGCACCTTGATAATTACATCCCACTCACCGGCTATAGGGTATGGACTGAGCGAAGACGGAAGAACACCTGAGCGCAGACATATTCCCGAAAGCAGATACGGAAACGGTATAGGCCGCCGGAAATGTAGGTGGATATGGAAAAAACGAAAGAAGGAGGAACATCAAATGGAGAGATCAACAATGAGTGTGCAGGAACTGTCCTCGCAGATGGGTATCAGTCTTCCCAAGGCGTATGAGCTGGTCAAGCAGCCCGGCTTTCCTGTGCTCCGTATCGGAACAAGAATATTGATTCCGGTTGACAGCTTCAATGCCTGGCTCAACCGTAAAGCTGAAGGCGGTGAAAAGGATGGAAACAAATGAATTCCTGCATAACGTCTACGGCTCACTTCGTGACGGATATCTGTCCGTAACGATACTTGAAAACGGTAAGTCCAGAACAAGGTGGTTCGATACCGGACATCTTGATGAGATGGCTGCATACGCTGTCGAAGCCGGAAAAACCTGCAACACCTATTTCGGTGTCAATCCCCGAACGACCGCTCTTGGTGAATTCCGGCGCGGAGACAGAGAAGATATCTCGGCAGTCATCGGAACATATACGGATTTCGACATCAAGGGCGATGCCCATAAGGAAAAGAACCTCCCGGAGACGAAGGAAGTGCTTATGGGTTTTCTTATGGCACTGCCGATACAGCCGACCATCATCATTGAATCCGGAAACGGAATCCATGCGTACTGGCTGTTCAAGGAAATCTTCTACATCGGCAACGAGTCTGACCGGGACTATATCGAAAAGATTGTCAAAGGCTGGGAAAGCTTCGTGAAGGATAAAGCATTCCATGAGCGCGGGTGGAAATTCGACAGTGTCAGCGACTTGCCACGGATGCTCCGGGCTATCGGCACCGTTAATCATAAAACTGTGGAGCGTCCCATCAGCATAGTAGCTTCTTTTACAGAGGACAGATACAGCCCTTCCGATTTTGAGGGATATGCCTCTGCCCAGCCTGCAAAAAAGTCTGCCGGAACGACCGAGACAGATGGCTTCGCTCTTATGGGGACGGGCAGCGGACGGGAACTGATCGACAAATGCGTTTTCCTTAAGCACTGCCGTGATGATGCCGAAAGCTTGCCGGAGCCGGAGTGGTATGCCGCTATTACGAATCTGGCGCAGACCGCCGATGGCGAAAGCATCGTTCATGAAATCAGTAGTCCGTATCCGGGCTATACCCGTGAGGAAACACAGAGAAAATATGTCCACGCCGCACAGGAAAACAAACCGGTGACCTGCGAGTACATCAAAGAGCATTTTTGCTTTGACTGCGGAAAGGACTGCAGAGTGAAAACACCGGTCACGCTCGTTCATACAGAAAAGCAGAAAGAAAGCGCATGGGAGAAACCTCTCCCGTTTGACGAGTGTACTTTGCCGGAGTTCCCGGTAGACGCTCTGCCGAAGGGTATCGCAGATTATGTGACTGCCCTTGCAGAAAGCACCCAGACTCCGGTGGATATGGCTGCCTCGTCGGCACTTCCTATTATCTCGGTCTGCATCCAGGGCAAATACAAAGTCTGTGCAAAGTCTGACTGGTATGAACCCGTGAACACTTTCGTGCTGAACATCATGGAGCCGTCCGAAAGAAAATCCGCTGTCGAGAATGCTATGGTCAGACCCATAAATATATTTGAGTCCGAGACCAATGTGCAGAAAGCGGCAGAGATCGAATCCAGCAAGATGCGCGGTCGCATTCTGGAGCGGAGGCAGAAGGCTCTTGAGGATCAGGCTGCCAAGGGAAAAGACGTCCAGGCGGAACTCGACAGCATCATCCGGGAACTTACCGGATTTAAGGAGAAAAAACCTCTCCGGCTGACTGTGGACGATGTAACTACGGAAAAGCTTACGCAGGTTCTGTCCGAAAATGACGGCAGAGCCGCAATCATCTCCACCGAGGGTGGTATCTTCGATACTCTCGCCGGAATCTATACGAAAAATGTCAACATCGATGTGATGCTCAAAGGGTACTCCGGAGATCCCATCAAGGTCGACAGAATCGGCAGATGCAGCGAAAGCGTTATGGACCCTGCGCTAACGATACTTCTCATGGCACAGCCGAGCGTCCTGTCCGGTCTGATGAAAAACGATACCTTCCGTGGGCGTGGTCTTACAGCGAGATTCCTGTATTGCATCCCCACTTCCTATGTTGGTAGCAGAAAATACCGTTCCGCGCCGGTCCCTAAAGAGGTACGCCTTGCCTACGAGACGCAGATCAGAAATATGCTGGAGGACGAGTATCCCAAGGAGCCGGAAATCATCACGCTTTCGGCGGAGGCGGATGAGATGATAGAAGCTTTCGCCGAGGAGCTGGAGCCGAAACTGAAAGACGAGTATTCAGATATCAGTGATTGGGCAGGAAAGCTCATCGGTAATACGCATCGCATTGCCGGACTTCTCTGCAGAGCATCTGTGTTCCGGTGTCACGATTTTCTTGTAGAGCCGGAACCCCTGGTGATAGATGCCGTAACTATGGCAAACGCAATCCGTATCGCCCGGTATTTTACCGAGCATGCCAGAGCAGCATTTTCGCTGATGGGTGCAGATATCACCGTCAAGCAGAGCAAATACGTTCTGAATGCTATCAAAAATACAGGACTGGCAGAGTTCAACAATCGTGACATCATGCGCCTCTGCCGTAGCTTTAAAAAGGTGGATGACCTTCGTCCGGTTTTGGAGCATCTTGTCGATTACGGCTACATCGCCGTGAAAGACGCCGGTACATACTCCGGAAAAGGCAGACCGCCTGCGCAGACCTATATTGTCAATCCATGTATCTATGAAAATGAGCCTGCTTCCTGACTTCTGTCCTTTTTGTCCTTTTGTCCTTAATGTAACGCAGATGAGCAATTAAAAGAAAGAAAACCATTTTTTCTTCTTCTATTAATTATCTGCTGTCTACGGGACAGTGTGACAGAAAGGACAAAAGTCATAGCAGACGGGAAAATGGCGTAAATCCAAGACAAAAGATGACAATCCGCGCCGCTGAAAAAGCGGTGCTTTATATATAGAAAATACGAGAGGAGGTTTAGCCAAATGAGAATGAAACCGCTATCCCGCCATCTTAAATCGCTGTGCAGGCAGCTCGGTTCTGAATACCGGGTTGCTATCATCGACCTTGAGTACGTGATCAACCGTGACTTCGGTAACGGTTATGATATAGAAATTTCCGGTGTGAATACGTCAAAGGCTGATGCAACTGCCACGATTTATCTGTGGAAGGATAAAAAGCGAATCGTCAAAGTTGTGGATGGGGTTCCGCAGAAGGATATCGGAAAGTGGTCTGAATGGCTTCGGGCAAAAGCATTGTCGCTTACCCCGGAGGATTTCGACCGTTTCGGTTCATTGAAAGAACCCCGCACGGTTCACGCGGAGGTGACGGAATGCCCCGAAAGCCACTGAAACCCTGTTCCTATCCGGGGTGTCCGAACCTTACAGCCGGACAGTACTGCGAGAAGCATAGGGTGACCGAGCGCAGAAAGTACGACAGGTATCAGCGTGATCCGGAGATCGTCCGGCAGTATCGCGGTGCATGGAGAGCAATACGTGAACGGTACATCCGGTCGCATCTGCTCTGCGAAGACTGTCTTGAGTCCGGACGGCTCACACCGGCAGCGGAGGTACATCACTTGCTTCCGCTGTCCCGCGGCGGGACGCACGATGAAGAAAACCTCCGTGCGCTCTGCCGTTCCTGTCACAACAAGAGACACATCGCACTCGGTGACCGATGATGGCACCGTAGGACTCTGTCACGCAGCCCCCCAGGGGGAGGTCAAATCTCTACGACCCTTTCCCCTGGGAAACGGCGAGGGGTCACGTGAACAAAAAAAGCGAATTCAAACGCAAAAAATCAAAGAAATCAATAGAAAGGATGAAACAATCATGGCAAAAGACGGTACGAGCCGGGGCGGAGCACGTCCCGGTGCTGGCAGAAAGCCGAAAGCTATCACCGAAAAAGTGGCAGACGGCAATCCCGGCGGCAGAAAGCTGACCGTTGTGGATTTCGGTGAAAATGCTGCAGAACTGAACGGTGAGGAAATGCCGCCTGTCAGTGAATTTATGAAGGCCGTGCAGAAGGACGGAAGCGTTCTCTGTGCAGAGGACATTTTCAAGACAACCTGGACCTGGCTTCGGGAGCGCAGGTGCGACCATCTCGTTCCCACCCAGATTATTGAGCAGTACGCAATGGCGGCTGCTCGCTGGGTTCAGTGCGAGGAGTATGTATCAACTTACGGTTTCCTCGCAAAACGCGCAAACGGGTCTGTTGCAAATTCTCCCTATGTGAACATCAGTCGGGAGTATATGAAACAGGCCAACAATATCTGGTATCAGATTTACCAGGTAGTAAAAGAAAACTGCACTGTAGAACTTTCCGGTGCAACGCCGCAGGACGATGTAATGGAGCGTCTGCTCCGTGTTCGTCGGGGCATCTGAATAATAGGAGGATAAAACACAATGGAAAACATCAGAAGTGTTGATGAGCTGAAGGCTCATCTCGATGAAATGAAAGCCGAATTTGACGGTCTGAAAAAGGCTGAGCGCAAATCGGACGATGCAGCTGTCAGAAAGGCGGCTGCCTACAGTAAAGTGTTCTGGGAACATATGCATACCGGAATGCCGGAAAATGCTCTCAGAGAAGGCAGTGATGGTGCCGGCGGATACCTAGTTCCGGATGAGTATGAGGATAAGCTGGTAGAGGGACTGACAGAGCACAACATTCTCCGCAGTCTCGCCCATACGATTCCCACCACCCATGACCTGCGTATTCCGGTCGTACTGAGTAATACCACGGCGCAGTGGGTCAATGAAAACGGTGATTATCCGGATACGGAGCCCTGCTTCGGTCAGACCGTGATTTCTGCCTATAAGGTGGCAACCTCGGTTCTGGTATCCGATGAACTGCTGGAAGACTCCGGCATTGATCTCGAAGATTACATTCTGAAGGAAATGTCTGCGGCCATCGGTGATGCGGAGGAAGAGGCATTCTTCCGTGGAAACGGCTCCGGCAAACCGACAGGACTCGTGTCCCAGGTATCTGTCGGTGCCGTTTCCGCAGAGGTCGGAGATATCTGTATTGACGATGTAATCGACCTGATCTACTCTGTCCGGAAGCCTTACAGGGAAAAGAGCGTTCTCGTTATGTCGGATGATGCCTACTTCAAGCTTCATAAAACGAAATATGCCAACGGCAGGTATATCTGGAATCCGAACTATGATAAGGATGGATATGAGACTTTCTCCGGTTTCCGTGTATATACCACGAAAAACCTTGACGTCATCGACTCCGGCAACATTCCGGTACTTTTCGGATGCTTCGACTATTACTGGATCGGGGACCGCGGCAAGCGTGTCATCAAGCGCCTTGTCGAGCGCTACGCCGACCACGGTCAGGTGGCGTATATTTCTTCCGAGCGTGTAGATGCAAAACTCGTTCATCCGGAAGCAATCAAGGGTCTGAAAATCAAGACCCCGCCCAACGAATAATCCATTACCGATGCGGAGGATGGCTCGTGCGGTCATCCTCCGTACTCTTTCAGGAGGACACTATGAAACCGCAGGATAAAATCGCTATAGACAATCTCCGGATGGAGGGTAAACCCGCCGGGGAAATCGCTTCGATTCTCAGGATATCACCTAATACGGTACGCTCCCATATACGCCGGCACCCTGTCATTCCAGGCACGATCTGCTGTATGAACTGCGGCAAACCTGTAGTGCAGGCACCGCACCGCAGAATGAAGAAGTTCTGCTCGGACGCCTGCCGTATGCAGTGGTGGAAGGAGCATCCGGAATCGTTACAGAAAAAAGCATACTATGCACTGACCTGTCAGCAGTGCGGAAAGGAGTTCCAGAGCTATGGAAACAAGGAAAGAAAATACTGCTGCCGGGAATGCTACGTTGCTTCCCGCCGACCCTTACAGTCCGGAGCAGCAGATTATGTATCATACCTCGCTGGCGCTAATCGATAAGCTGGTTCAGGACGGACTTCTGACTCAGGCGGATTTCAAAAGAGCCTGCGTGATTCTGACGAAGAAATACGGTCTTCCGGACGGCAGTATATTCGCAGAAGTAGCTTGACTTATCCCATTATATATGGATGTATATAGTAACCCCAAATTGATACAAAGGAGGCGAAAAAATGGGTAGAAACATTGAGACTGTACACTTCCCGGATACGACACCGAAGCTGAAACGGGTGGCTGCATATGCCAGGGTCTCGTCCGGAAAAGACGCCATGCTCCATTCGCTGTCGGCACAGATCAGCGAATACAGCAGCCGGATACAGAACCACCCCGGCTGGCAGTACGCAGGCGTTTATGCTGACGAAGCCAAAACCGGCACAAAGGACAGCCGGGAAAACTTTCAGAGGCTCGTGGCAGAATGCCGTGCCGGAAATGTCGATATGGTCATCACAAAATCCATCTCCCGCTTTGCGAGGAACACGGTCACTCTTCTTGAGACAGTCCGTGAACTGAAAGCGCTGGGGGTGGATGTCTTTTTTGAGGAGCAGAACATTCACACGCTCTCCGGCAACGGTGAGGTCATGATGTCCATTTTGGCATCCTTCGCACAGGCGGAGAGCCAGTCGGCAAGTGAGAATCAGAAATGGCGTATTCGTAAAAACTTCGAGGAAGGAAAGCCCTGGGACGGCACCCTTCTGGGATACCGGATGCAAAACGGCAAATACATCGTTGTGCCGGAAGAAGCGGAACTTGTCCGCAGAATCTATTCTCTCTACCTTTCCGGCAAGGGCGTGGAAGCAATTGCAAAGATCCTCAACGCAGACGGACTGAAGACAAGGCTGAACGGGCAATGGAGCAAAAGTTCTGTCAGTTCTGTTCTGAAAAACTATTCCTACACCGGGAACCTTATTTTACAGAAAACCTATCGTGAGAACTATCTGACGAAGCGGACGCTGAAGAATGACGGGGTTCTTCCAAAGTATCATGCGCAGGGAACTCATGACCCGATTATCGACATCGACACATGGAACGCTGTGCAGAAAGAGTTCACCCGCAGGGCTGAAAAGCATGCCCACCGTGGTGTAAAGCAGAAATCTTATCCGTTCACAGGAATCATTACCTGCGGATGTTGCGGCAAGCATTATCACCGCAAGGTGACTCATGCCGGGGTAGTATGGATATGCGATACCTACAATCACTTCGGAAAGGACGCCTGCCCGTCAAAGGCAGTTCCCGAGCCGGTGCTTGAAAGGCTTGCTGGAGACATCGCTCCCGGTGAGATAACGGCTGTCAGAGCCGAAAACGGCAACAGACTAGTAATTACTACAGCAGACGGTTCTGAAATCGTAAAACGGTGGCAAGACCGCTCACGGGCAGAATCGTGGACGCCGGAGATGAAGGAAGCCGCTCGACAGAAGGCTCTTGCACGGAGCAAGGCTTGACGGCGCTCTCATTATACCGCCGTTTTACCCAATCGAATCATTACATTTTCAGCAAAACCTATTATGATTTCGCACAGGAGGTGCATGCATGGCAACAGCAAAAAATGTGACAGTAATTCCTGCCACATTCAATCCCCAGACCCGCCGTCCAATGAAACAGGTCACCCGGCGCAGAGTAGCCGGATATGCCCGTGTTTCTACGGACAGCGATGAGCAGTTCACAAGCTATGAGGCGCAGGTGGACTACTACACCAATTATATCAACAGCAATCCGGAGTGGAGTTTCGTCAAGGTGTATACGGACGAAGGCATCTCCGGTACGAACACCAAACACCGCGATGGTTTCAATGAGATGATTGCGGACGCCTTGGACGGCAGAATCGACCTTATCGTTACCAAATCCGTCAGCCGTTTTGCCAGAAACACCGTGGATAGCCTGACAACTATCCGCAAGCTGAAAGAGCACGGTACCGAGGTATATTTTGAAAAAGAAGCCATCTGGACGTTCGACAGCAAGGGCGAATTGCTCCTGACGATCATGTCATCCCTCGCGCAGGAGGAAAGCAGATCGATTTCAGAAAATGTCACATGGGGCCGCCGGAAGCAGTTTTCTGACGGGAAAGTCAGCCTTCCATACGGTCAGTTCCTCGGTTACCGGAAGGGCACGGACGGTCTTCCGGAAATCGTACCGGAAGAAGCAAAAACGGTAGACCTCATCTACCGGATGTTCCGTAATGGAAAATCTCCCAGCTACATAGCCCGTTATCTCACTGCGCAGGGCATTCCAACACCCGGCGGGAAAAAGGTATGGCAGGCACAGGTCATCGAGAGTATTCTCACCAATGAAAAATACAAGGGTGACGCCCGGCTTCAGAAGAAGTTCACTACAGATTTCCTTACGAAGAAACAGAAAAAGAACGAAGGCGAAGTGCCACAGTACTATGTGAAAAACAGCCACCCGGCTATCATTGAGCCGAGAGCCTGGGACGAGGTTCAGGGCATTATGAAGAGAAGAAAAGCCAGCGGTAAACGTCATGAATGCAGCAGCCCCTTTTCCGGGATTGTCATCTGCGGAGACTGCGGTTCAGTATATGGCTCAAAGGTCTGGCATTCCAACGATCCGTACCGGAAGGTCATCTGGCAGTGCAATTCCAAGTTCAAAAACGAAGAAAAATGCCGTACCCCGCATGTGACGGAAGAACGGCTTAAAGACGGATTCCTTGAAGCGCTCAGTATTCTGCACGAAAACAGGGAAACACTTCTGAATGATATCCGTGATGTGAAACACGACCTGGAGAACTGCACCGAGGTAAATGCGAAGATAACGGAGACCGCTCACGAGATGGAAGTCATCGCCGGACTGATTCAGAAAGCCATTGAGGATAATGCCGTCCATGCGCAGGACCAGGAAGAATACAACCGGCGCTACAATGAACTCGCCGATCACTACGAAAAGCTGAAAACGAAGCTGGAAACGCTGGAGCAGGAACGGGATGACCGAGAGTACAAGTCCAATGTACTGAGCGGATTCCTGTTTGAAATGACGGAATTCAAGTACCTCGATGCCGAGTTCACGGATGCCCGCTGCATTGCCATGCTTGACCATGTGACGATATATGCCGATGGCAGGATGATTTACAGCTTTCTGAACGGAAGCGACATTACCGTGATGCTGTAAATCCCGGCTTTTATTTTACCATCGGCTGTTTAACGATTAGCGGTCGTTTAACGATTACTGACCACTACAGATGGTAGCCGGGAGCATAAAACACCTTCGAAAACACCTCCAAAACGGCACATATGGGAACAACCGGACGGGAAATGCACAACGCTGTCTCAGAAAGCCTTGATATACGGGCATTTCGGGGCATAAAAAAACGATACCATAGACGGATACACTGTATCAATCTATGGTATCTAATTTGGTGGAGATGGGGGGAGTTGAACCCCCGTCCGAAAGCGCTTCAACTAAAACTTCTCCGGGCGCAGACGGTTATTGCGGCGGCCATAAGCCGCCGGTTCCCCTATTAACGCGGCAAGCCGTCACGCCGCATTATCGGGTAGCTTCATTGTGCATGGTACGCTCAAAGCTTTGCGCACTCACGGACGCTGCTAAGTGACGCCCTACACCCGAGCCGCAGCGCTCTCGGGGAGGACGGGTTGCCTTAAGCGGCAGCCAGTTCTAAAGAATCGTTGTTCTTTAATTTATAAGTGCCCATTTTTTGGATGGTAGGCGCATCCGCCCGCTATTTTAGCCTCTACACCCCCGTCGAAACCGGTACATCCCCATATTGCGTTCCATATAGGAACGCTTTTTCAAAAAGAGGATCAGTTTGCTGTCTATATTATAAGACGGGATTGTTGTCAAAATTGTTCCCTACGCCCTCTCGGTTATGGGTTCGGGATAGGTGACGCCAAAGCAATCAACTGTTACTTTATTCATGCGCTGGTCTTTGAGAGGTCTGTCGCTCCTGTCGGTGTCGGTCTCGGCAATGGAGTCAACTACGTCCATCCCCTCGATGACCTTGCCGAAGGCGGCATATTGGTTGTTCAGATGAGAGGCGTCCTTGTGCATTATGAAGAACTGGCTACCCGCAGAATCCGGAAACATTGCGCGAGCCATGGATAGCACGCCGCGCTCATGCTTAAGGTCGTTTTTAAAGCCGTTGCCGGTGAACTCGCCGGGTATGCAGTATCCGGGGCCGCCCGTACCTTCGCCGTGGGGGCAACCGCCCTGGATCATGAACCCCCAGATGACGCGATGAAAAATGAGCCCGTCGTAAAAGCCCTTGTTTACAAGGGAGATAAAGTTGTTGACGGTGTTGGGCGCAATCTCAGGATAAAGTTCAGCCCTTATAACACCGCCATCATCCATTTCGATGGTTACAATAGGGTTTGGCATTTGCGTTTTTCCTTTCTATATGCTTTCTTTAAGGGCTCGCTCCATGTCCCGTCCGGCAGCCTTTTTTGCCTCGGTCTGACGCTTATCGAAGAGCTTCTTGCCCTGACACAGCCCTAGTTCGACCTTGACGCGGCTGTCCTTAAAATACAGCGACAGCGGAATAAGGGTCAGACCGTCCTGCCGGACTCTCGCGTCGAGCTTTTGTATCTCGCGCCTGTGCATGAGTAGTCTTCTCGCGCGCATGGGGTCACGATTAAAGATGTTGCCCTTTTCGTATGGGGAAATGTGCATACCTCGTACAAAAAGTTCGCCGTCCCTTATGGTACAAAACGAATCCTTGAGGTTTACCCCGCCCGCTCGTACGGATTTCACCTCCGTACCAAAAAGCTCAATACCCGCCTCGTAACGATCAAGAATAAAATAGTCGTGGAATGCCTTGCGGTTCTGTGCCACAGGCTTCACGCCTTTCGCCTTCGGCGACATATCGAGTCCTCCTCTATAAACAATACACAGTATTACCGTACAGGTAATTATACCACAACTGTCAAGATATTTCTTCTATTAAGCGCGCCATAAACCCGGGTATAAAGACTTTGACAGGAACAGCCATGATCAGACGTTTTCCATAAAGAGAAAACTGGCTTATCTCCAAGCTGTGCCAACCCGAGATTCCGTTTTTTTCAAGAGTCCTATGCACCAGTGAACTTACGCTGTCTTCATCAGGTGTCTCCGCCTCCGCCGCCTCAATTATCAGAAGCTCTTCGGTGCAGATATGTACATTCATTTTCCCGCCTCCCTCCAACTGCCATTCTACACTCTTACCGCTGCGCACTTCCAGTTAAAATAACTGGAAATTTGGAGATTACTATGATATATATGATATATTATATTGCTAAAAACAATCGGAGGTACACCTTTATGGATTATACGGAAAAACTTTACCGCCATATAAACGGATATAACGGTCTTATCATAAATACCACCCTGGACCGAGTGGTGCTGAAAAACGGCGAGCACAGTCTGCGCGAAGTCGTTGAGCACCCCGGCGGAGTTACTATACTCCCCATAGACGAGGACGGATGTGTATACTGTGTGCGTCAGTTTCGTTACCCCATCGGCATGCATCTGCTGGAGGTACCTGCAGGTAAGCTGGAAAAAGGTGAGACTCCGTTGGAATGCGCCGTGCGCGAGCTCTCGGAGGAGACCGGAATTTCCGCAGACGAGTATATAGATCTCGGAAAGATATATCCCTCCCCGGGCTACTGCAAGGAGACGCTACACATATTCATGGCGCGTAAGCTCCACTTCGGAGAGGCGCATCCCGATGAAAACGAATTTCTGGATGTTGAAAAAATCCACATAGATGAGCTTTTCCGAATGGCAATGGAAAATGAGATTGCAGATGCAAAAACCGTTATTGCGATACTAAAAACAAGGGCGCTACTCGATAAAAAGACGACGGAGAGGTAAAGAATATGAGGAGAACCGTACTTATCGTCGACGACGAAAAAGCAATTGTCGATATTCTGAAATTCAACCTTGAAAAGGAGGAATACGATCCCGTCTGCGCATACGACGGTCTGGATGGTTTAAGGCTTGCGCGGGAGAAAAATCCCGACCTTATACTTTTGGATGTGATGCTGCCCTTTATGGATGGCTTTGAGGTCTGCAGGACACTGCGAAGCGAAGGCAACAGCATACCTATTATAATGATAACCGCCCGTGAGGAGGAGACCGATAAGATTTTCGGACTTGAGCTGGGCGCCGACGATTACATAACAAAACCGTTTTCCGTTCGGGAGCTTATGGCGCGCGTAAAAGCGAATATACGCCGCGCAGCGGTCACTGACCTGCCTGCCCCGGAGGATTCCGGCGAATTACTGCATTATAAAGACATTGTAATAGACTATGCCCGCCATTCCGTCTTCAAAAACGGCAAGAGCCTTGATCTGACACAACGGGAGTATGAGCTCATAAAGTTTCTCGCCGCAAGACCCGGCATTGTCGTGTCACGGCAGGAGCTAATGAGCGAGGTCTGGCAGTACAACTACTACGGTGACCTCCGGGCCGTGGACGTTGCCGTGCGCCGTCTGCGTGAAAAGCTTGAAACCAACCCTGCCGAACCCGAATATGTTATAACAAAGCGCGGCGTCGGCTACTTTTTCGCCGAATAACACTAAAAAGCTGTCGGTGTCGGCCGATTCGGGACGGAGGTCTCAATGAACAAGAGTCTGTACTCAAAACTTGTTTTTATAATGCTTCTTATAATCCTGTCGCTGATGTCGGTGGTAGGAGCGTTCCTTATGAACGAGATCCGCTCCTTTTATCTTGACGATTTTTATGAGAAGATGAAAACCGTCTTTGAAAATCAAGGCCTGGCGAACGATCTCTATTCTGCTGCGGACGGTCCGGACGCCGCAAAACATATGGCGGAAATCGTACAGCTCTATTCAGGTCAGCTGGGCATTGACTCACGAAGCCGAAACTACTACATACTCAGCGGCGATACCGGTGCTGTACTTGGAGGGTCCGGCAGTGAGGAGGGCGAGCTTGCAATGACCCCGAACATCACCACCGCTATAGGCGGAGAGGAGGGCTATATCAGCGTGCAGAGCGCCGACTATATGGACGTGGCTCTCCCTATATCCGGGAGTACGGGTAATTATATCGTCTATATAATCGACAACAAGTCGTCCGTGCGTGAGCTGAGTTCCGCGATGTTTGAGATCATCCTCGAGGCTCTCCTGATTGGTCTTGCCATTGCCGCCTTACTGAGTCTGCTTCTGGCAAAAACAATGGTCACACCTATACAGAGTCTCACCCGCGCTGCGGAGCGCGTAGCCGCGGGTGACTTTTCCCAGAAGCCCGACTTTGGATCTGAGGACGAAATAGGAATTCTCACAAGGACCTTCAACAGTATGGCCGGTCAGCTGGAGGACACTCTTAACGACCTTACAAAATCCGAGCAGATGCGCCGTGAGTTTGTTGCAAATGTGTCCCACGAGCTGCGTACGCCCATAACAAGCATACGCAGCTATGCGGAGACGCTTATGGAAAACAGCGACCTGCCCCCACAGACCGAGCGGGACTTTCTCGGTGTCATAGTCAAAGAGAGCGACCGCATGACCAATATTGTTTCAGATCTTTTGACGCTCTCACGCTTCGACGCCGGCAGCATAGAATTCCAGTTTGAGCGCTTTTCCATCAAAAAGGCTATAAGCGACGTCTATAACTCCATGCTGATGGAGGCTCAGAAGCACAATCACAAATTTACGCTGGAGTTCAAAACAGAGCTGCCGGAGATTGTCGGCGACAATGCCAGAATCGAGCAGGTTCTGATAAATATGGTATCCAACGCCGTCAAGTACACAAGGGACGGAGGCAGAATATCCATTACGGCGGGCGCTAATGCAGACGCGGTCTGGATATCTGTCCGCGACAACGGCATAGGCATCCCCACCGAGGATGTACCAAAGGTCTTTGACCGCTTCTACCGTGTCGACAAGGCGCGTTCACGGGAGTCCGGCGGCACAGGGCTGGGTCTTTCCATAGCAAAAGAAATTGTCACACGGCATAACGGTACCATTGCGCTGGACAGCAAAATAGGTAAGGGAACAACAATAACCGTGACTTTCCCGGTGGAGGGTCCACATGAAAACTGACATAAAACGCAGAGATCTTATACTTAATATAATCATAACGGTTCTTTTCGCAAGCGCCGTTTTTCTGTTCTGCAGAGCGGTATTCTTTGATATGGACAGTATTTCTGGAGGAATCGAAAGGCTCTTCGCTTCCGACACGCAGCCCTCCGGGGACGCTTTCTTGGGCGATGCAGCTTTGCTTCCTGTCTCTGAACCTCTCTATACACTTGTCACTCCGAAGAGTGGCTCACACTATGCGGAAAAGTATGGAAAAGGCGAAAAATATGATATAAAAAATATGTTTGCAGCAATATTTGGCGAGGCTCTGGGTTCCGCCGGCAGCCGTGAGCAGATCTCCGAAGCCGAGTGGCAGGCGGCACTTAAGAACGCGGGCGTTTTTTTGGACTATGTATATCCGCAGTCCCTCGCTTATCTGTCCAAGGGCCTTGGCACTACTTGTTCGGACACGCTGAAAAACACTGTCGCACGCAGATTTATCCTCAGTATTGACGGCGACAAGCTCTATCTCTGCTTTATGGACGAAAAGGGCGGCTTTTACCGCTGCGGGACTGCCTCCAGTGCCAGCTCCCTGTCCTCAAAAATTTCCGAATGCCCTATTGGCATCTCACAGTTTTCCTTTGAGCTGGGAGACAGATACAAAAATCTCGACCCATATTTCATATTTACCAACGAGGATTTCGGAGTTGCTAATTTAAGCGCGGAAAACCCAGTCTATTCGACTCTGGCCAGCAGGTCGCTCCTGGATTGCTTTGGTATAAATGAGAATGCAAGCACCCACTATACCGAGCCGGACGGCTCCACAATCTATGTTGAGGGAGACAAAAGCCTGCGATTTGACTCCGGAGGCCGTCTTATATACAGTGTTAGCGGAGGAGACGGTATAGCAATCGCTAAAAGTGGTTCTTCTCCAACCGTCGACGAGGTGCTTACCGCCTGCGGCTCGATAACACGAAGGGTGTTTTTAAATTTCGGAATAGGCTCGGCTTTTGGAGTGACCGGCATCTCCGTCAGATCCGCGCCATCGGAATGCACGGTTTCCTTTGGTCAATTTATCAACGGCATACCGGTGGCGGTAAACGGCGAGGCCGGGACCGCGACATATCGGATAAGCGGCGGCTCAATCGTCTATATTAATATAATTTTGCGCAGTTACACGGTTTCCAAGCTCAGCAGCACCGTACCGCTGCCTGAAAAGCAGACGGCCGCAATTGTCAACGAAACCGGAGGCGAGCCTGTGCTGATATATGTGGATGATAGCGACGCCGCCGCCACAGTTTCATGGATCACATTCTCATAGGAACGGAGTAAAAACTTGGATAGACTGTCCGTAAAAAAGCTGATAATCATCCTGCTGGCACTTGTTAACATCTTCCTGCTTGTGCTTGTCATTTCCATTACTAAGCAGGAGGCTGATTCCGAAAGGCTGAGGTCAAAGGCTCTCCTAGATATACTTGCCAACCACGGCATCAGTCTGGAGGACGGCACGCCGCTGCCGGCAAAGTGTCCTGACATCATTATTCTTGAGCGAAGCCTAAAAAAAGAACGAAGTATGCTCTCCTCTTTAATAGGCAGCTGCAGCTATGAAAATCAGGGTGGGAATATATATATCTTCGGCGGTCATGACGCCGTCGGTCAGGCTAGCATACGCGGCACCGGAGACTTTAAAATCGCTTTGGACACGTCAGTTGTGCCGGTGGAAACAGACCATCTGGCCGCAGCAGAAACTACGCTCAAAAAGCTCGGAATAAAATACAACAAAAAAAGTCTCAAACTTGGCAAAGAGGATGGTCTTGTCCGCGTTACCGCTACCTGTACCTACAGAAAGCACGATATTTTAAACGCCAAAATCAATCTCTACTTTTCCGACAGTCAGCTTCTGTTCCTGACCGGACGACGTCCGCCGGACATAAAGACGGACTCTGTTGACGTCAATAACGATCTGGACGGCATAGCGATCGTGATGAATTTTCTGGAATACATACGCCGTTCGGGTCAGGTCTGCAACACAATACAGGGCATAACAACGGAATATTTTATTGATTCAGCCACTATCGGCGACTGTACGCTGACGC
>Ga0123326_1000492_pt1 | contig 38962 bp, 33 predicted proteins | sample BioC13SIPDNA_FD_89739 | JGI IMG/M metagenome (GOLD analysis project Ga0123326, IMG submission 89739) | Anaerobic biogas reactor microbial communites from Washington, USA - Biogas_R1_A C13 SIP DNA | ecosystem: Engineered > Bioreactor > Anaerobic > Unclassified | place: Washington, USA | collected...
CCGTTCAACTTGCATGTGTTAAGCACGCCGCCAGCGTTCGTCCTGAGCCAGGATCAAACTCTCAAATTTCAGCTTCAGGCTCGCTCTTTTACCTCTTTCCTTCCCCTATAAAACTGTCAAGGTGCGATTGCGTCACTCGGCCAGCGACAGAGTGCCTGAGAATAATACTCGAGGAAGGGAGGACTGTCAATAATCACACATAGAATATGCCTTTACACATCATGAATACTGTCTGTATTTTTATTCGTACTAAAAGATTATTTTTCTGTGATAGTTAATGACATCCCTTACATTACAGAAGGTATAAATCAATATCTCTACCTTTATTGAAATAGAGTGTAAATTTATTTTTCTTCCTCGTCGAGGTCTAGAATCCCCTCCTCGATATTCAGTGAAGGCACTTCCTCCCCGTTTTCTTCCGAAAGGGCGGGTTCTCCTGAAGGAAGCCCAAGATCAAGACCGCTTGAGACAAGAGAAAGCACTTCATCCACTATTTCTTTCATGAGATCCGGATGTTCCTCGAGATATTGGGCCAACGCTTCCTTGCCCTGAGCGAGGGTTTCGCCTTTATAGGCGATCCATGAGCCCTTTCTTTTCACCACGTCGAAGTCGATAGCCATGTCCACAACGGACATCCCCCTGGGAATTCCTTTTCCATATATGAGGGAGGAGTGACCGGTCTTGAAAGGGGGAGCCTGCTTGTTTTTCACCACCTTCATCCAGAGTTCATGGCCGATGGTGTCGTCGCCTTTGGTTATGGATTTGCCCCGTTTGACCTCGATCCGTACCGAGCTGTAAAACTTCAGCGCCCGTCCTCCGGTAGTAGTTTCCTGGGGGCCCTGGCTGTACCCTGTGCTGATTTTTGCCCTAAGCTGATTGATGAAGACAACGACGCAATTGCTCTTCGAAATGGCGGATGTGAGCCTTCTGAGCGCATAGGACATAAGCCGCGCCTGGAGCCCCACCTGGCTGTCCCCAATTTTCCCGTCTATCTCCGCCTGGGGGGTAAGGGCGGCGACCGAGTCCACGACCACAATATCCACGGCGCTGCTTCTCACGAGAGTATCGAGGACGTAAAGAGCCTGCTCGCCGCTGTCAGGCTGGGCAATGTACAGGGATTGAACATCCACTCCAAGGGTTGCGGCAAGACGGGGGTCAAGAGCATGCTCGGCATCGATGAAGGCCGCTATTCCTCCGCCCTTTTGGGCCTCGGCAACTGCATGGAGAGCCACTGTTGTTTTCCCCGAGCCCTCGGGACCGAATATCTCCACGATTCTCCCTTTCGGAAGCCCTCCTATTCCAAGGGCCACGTCCAGCGGGAGTATGCCTGTGGGAATAACTTCCACAGCGGATCTGAAGGATTCCCCGAGTCTCATTATGGAGCCTTCGCCGAACTTGCTCCGGATGTCTTCAATTGCCAGTTCAAGGACATCTTCCCGAGTTTGAGGGTTTTTCCTCTTTGCCAAACAAAACCACTCCTTTCTTTTTTCTTGCGGCGCTGTTGTCAGGGAAAGGAACTTCAGAGAAGGCTCCATTCCTTCAGCAGGAAATATTCAGGACCGGAGGGCCGAAGTTCGCTTTTCATCCAAAGAATGTTTTTTGCACTCCATTCTCCGGATCGTTCCACTTGAAACGAAGGAGGGACAATCTCTTCAGGCTGTCTTGCACGGGCAAGGGTGACATGAGGGTGGAAGGACCTGTTTTCTTTCCCCATCCCCGCAGCCGCAGCCGCAGATTCAATCAGCTCCGCAATTCTCGCGAGCTTTTCCGTTTCCCCTTCGATACCGATAAAAAAAGTCCGTGCCCGTTTCATTCCCGGAAAGGCTCCAGGTTGACCAAGTCGAAGAAAAACCGGGCCCGGCCTGTTTCCGGAAAGCGCGGTTTCTGCATTTTTTCTGAACTCTTCGAGCACTGAAAGAGGATGTTCACCACAAAACCTTAGAGTGATATGATACAGTTCCTCTTCAACCCATTTCAGGCCGGAATGTTCCCGTCGAATTGCCGCTGCATGGTCCCCGACGATACGTTTCACCGCCTCGGGAAGGGGAATGCAGACGAAAGAGCGAACCAGGCCGCCGCTCATTATTCTTTCTCCGACACTTTCCGCCAGAGACACAAGAGAGCGAACATGCAGGCCCGCTTCCTGATGCCGTTCCGGTCGCCGGGAAATAGCCTTTTCACCGCTTCCGTCCTCCCTTTCCCTGCAATGCCGAACCAGACGGTTCCTACCGGTTTCTGGGCAGAACCTCCTTCGGGGCCTGCGATTCCCGTGACAGAAACAGCCAGATCCGTTCCGAAAACGCGGATCGCCCCTTCCGCCATCTCAGCGGCACACTGGGGACTGACTGCTCCGAAGTGATCCAGCGTAGCCTCGCTTACCGAGAGTATGCTTTTCTTCGCGGTGTTACTATAGCATACTGCGCTGCCGAAGAAAACCGCCGAACTTCCCGGAACCGAGGTAAGGGCCGCTCCCACCAGTCCTCCCGTGCAGGATTCAGCACATGCCAATTTCAGGCCCCGTTGTTCCGATCCCATAATCACCGCTTCTTCAAGCGAACGGGCTTCCGGGGGAAGGCAATCTCCCGGCACCAACAGCCGTACATCGGCTTCCGCCCTGACGACATCCGCGGGATTCCCCCGCAGGAAGATTTCGACGAGACCGGGTGAAGGAAGTATGGAAACATGAAGCTCCTGCCTGGATAAGACAGGTGCCAGGCGGTCCTTTAACAGGCTCTCCGGCCACCCTGCAACCAGGACCGAAGCAGTTCCGTTCCTGAGAGGAGCGATCTCTCCTGACAGTTCCTGTTCTGCCATGGCACGGTATTCGGAAGGCACTCCCGGGAAGGCAAAGAGTTTCGTTCCGCAAATTTCAAAGGCGATTCCGAGGGCGGATCCTTCGGGATTGTGGACAGCCCGGGTTCCCAAGGGTACAGTCCCCTGGGTATCCCGGCATTTTCCCAATAAAACCTGCATTTCAGGGGGATATCGGCCTATTATCCTGTTGTAGGCATCATCCGCCGTTTCGAGGGGGACCTTCAGAAAGGAAGAAAGGGCTTCGCGGGTACAGTCGTCATGGGTCGGCCCAAGACCTCCCGAAAGGACCAGGAGATCAGTTTTTCCTACCCATTTTTCCAGATGATTTGACAGGGAATCTTTTCCGTCGGGGAGGATTTCCATACACTCAACCCTCCAGCCCGCCCGGGTCAACCGCCCGGCGAGCCAGGAGCAGTTGCCCTCATGGCGAATGCCGCTGAGAAGTTCGTCACCCAGGGCGATCAATACTGCATGCTTCAACGGAACGCCTCCCTGCCGTCAAAAAATGGAACTCCATCCTCCGCCGAAATACAGCCACCTGATGACCGAGAGGATACTGTTCACGAGAATGCCGGCTACAATATCATCGGCCATGATTCCCCATCCCCCCGGCAGTTTTTCCGACGCGTTCACCGGAAACGGTTTCAGGATGTCAAAAATCCTGAAGAGAAAAAGTGCAGGGAGGAAAAAGCCCGACGGAAGCCCGTACATTGAAATCCAGGTTCCGGCGACTTCATCGATAATGACTTCTCCCGGGTCCGTTTTTCCTTCCTTCCGGGAATACTGGTGAGAGGCCCATACTCCAAGAGAAACAACAGCGAGTATACCCGCCAGGGGGACAGGATAGAGGGCAAAAACCAGCCATGCCGCGACCGATCCCACCGTCCCCGGCATGGCGGTGAAAAAGCCGAGACCGCAGAGTGTGGCCGCACACCAAGAGAAATCCTTATTCCCCGGCAATTTCCGCAAAAAGGTCGTGTTCAGCGGCATCAGTAATCCGCACCTCCACAAATTGTCCTTCCACGAGGGATGTACCGCCTGACACGGCGACCAGCCCGTCGACTTCGGGAGCTTCCCTGTAGGATCTGCCCCAGGCGGTACCGTCTTCTTCGTCTATCTCGTCGATCAGGACGGCGAGTTTTTTGCCCACGAAAAGCTCCTGTCTCTCCCGGGAGATTTCCGACTGAAGCTCCATGAGCCTCCTGTATCGGGCTTCACCGATTTCGGAAGAGATCCGGCCCTCCAGAGCTGCAGCGGGAGTCCCCTCCTCAGGGGAGAAAATAAAGGCGCCGACACGGTCGATCATGGCCTGTTCAAGAAAATCGAGGACTTTTGAAAACTGGGATTCAGTTTCACCCGGGAAACCAACCATGATCGTCGTCCTGAGGGCGAAGAGCGGGTCCGTCTTCCTGGCATAGGAGAAAATCCGCCGAATGTGGTCTTCGTCCGATGGCCGGTTCATTCGCTTCAGTATCTCCGGATCGATGTGCTGGACGGGGATGTCCAGGTAGGAGAGGATTCGGTCGTGCCCAGCGACAAAATCGATGAACCTCTCGTCGATCCTCGAGGGGTGCAGGTACAGGAGGCGGATCCACACGTCCCTTGGGAGCTCTTTATCCAGTACGGAAAGCAGTTCTCCGAGGCGGGGCTCCCCGTAAAGATCCCTTCCGTATATTGTAAGGTCCTGCCCCACAAGACAGATTTCCCTGGCGCCCTTTTCAGCCAGGTCCGAGGCCATGGCGGAAAGCTGGGGAATGCCGATGCTCCTTGCCCTTCCCCTGATGGAGGGTATGGTGCAGTAGGAACAAAAGGTGTCACATCCCTCTCCTACTTTCAGGTAACGGGACCAGGGCCTTGTTTCAGAAAGCATCCCCCTTTCCGGTTTTCCTGAGGGGATCAGCCCGAGAGAACGGAGTACAAGTCCCCACTCCTCCGCCCGCGCCCACACGTCCACCGAGGGCAGTTCTTTTTTCAGTTCGTCTCCGTACCGGTTGACAAGGCAGCCCACCACGCCGATTTTTTTAAGCTTTCCCTGTTCCTTGAACAGTTCGAGATCGAGGATGGCGTTGACACTCTCTTCCACGGCAGGCTGTATGAAACCGCACGTATTCACCAGTGCGACGTCGGCTTCGCCGACGTCGCTGACAATTTCCACACCGGATGACTCAAGAAGGCCGATGAGATTTTCGCTGTCTACGGAATTCTTGGAGCATCCAAGACTGATGATGCTGAGCTTCACCGGGCGATCCTTCCCGTTTTCCCGTCCGGAGCGTAAAACACACGCTCCACGCCCTTGGTCGTTCCCGGATTTCCCAGGTTTTCCCCATTCCAACGGGTTTTGATGGATCCCGCTCTTCCGTAGGTCACCTCGATCCTTTCCTTCACCGTGAAGGAAACGGATTCACCCGCTTTCAGAGTACGCTCATAGATAGTCTTTGTTCCCTGTCTCACACGGACCCAGCAGTCTCCTAGGGCATCGATTACAAGTTCCCTGTCCTTTTTCTTTTCAGCAGCGGCGGGAGGAGTCTGGGGTGCATTCGCCCCCACGAGTTCGGCAGCTGTAGGAGGAGAAGCCATTCCGGCAACGGGAATGGCCGCCTGATCGGCTGAAAGGGGTACCGGGATGTTCTGCCTGGCGGAACCGGTTTCAGGGGAAGATTTTCCGGCGACGGCCTGAGCCGGCTGGGTGGAAGCAGGTTCTTCAACTGCAGCACCCCTGTCGGTTTCGTTCGGAGTTGCGTCGTTCTTTTCGATGTTTTCTTCCCGGACCGCAAAGGAAGGAACACCGTTCTGGTCCCAGGTGTACCAGACGTACCAGGAGGAACCCGCAGCCACAAGAAGAAGGATGGCAAAAATCCAGAACCGGGAGGCAGGTTTGAATCCCTTGGTGGGCGGTGTGCATGATCCCACCACAGGAGGTTCTTCCTCCCGGACTCTCTCCGTGCCTTCGGAGAGAACAGGAAGATATTCGCCCCAGAACTCTTCCGCACCGATAAACTGGAGATACGTCCGTATAAACCCGCGAACGTATACTGTTCCGGGAAATTCAGAGAAATCTCCCCGTTCTATTCCTTCAAGGAATTGTATTCTTATCTTGGTTCCCTCGTGGACATCCTTCAGACTGAGCCCACGTTCCTCTCTCTTGCGTCTGATTTCCTTCCCCAAGTCCTGCAATGTATTTTCCCGATGCTCAGGCATGGGCGATTGCCTCCTTAACTTTCAGCTTGATCTCCTGCAAAACCAGGGCAGGATCCTGAGCACCGAACACGGCGCTTCCCATTACCAGAACGTCGCACCCGCCGAGAGCTATTTCGGCGGCATTCCCCCCGCCAATTCCACCATCCATTTCCACAAGATAAGAATAATGCCCCGCTTCCCTCCACCTGCACAATGATTTCGTTTTATCAAGAGCGGAGGGAATGAATGACTGCCCTCCGAAACCAGGGTTTACAGACATGACAAGAACAAGGTCCACCATGGGAAGAAGGGGGCGAAGCAGTTCTTCCGAGGTTCCCGGATTAATGGACACCCCCGCCTTTGCACCTCTTTCGCGAATCCTGGAAAGGGTACGGTGGATATGGGGATCGGCTTCGATGTGAACCGTAAGATAGTCGGAACCCGCATCGAGAAATGACTCAAGAAGCCTGTCAGGATGTTCAATCATGAGGTGAACGTCAAGCACCTCCGATGGATACCGTTTCCTCAGGGCGGAGACGAAGCCCGGACCGAAGGTGATGTTCGGGACAAAACACCCGTCCATGACATCAACATGAAGCCAGTCATGGCGTCCCCTGAGGGAAGCAATGGAAGACTGGACATCGAGATAATTCGCCGAAAGAAGGGATGGAGCGAGAAGCACACTCTTCATCATTTATACCGCTCCTGCCACACGAATTCTCCTCCGAGGTAGATGGTCACGACACCTTCCCGGACAAAAGGAGCATCAAGAGAGATGAATTCTCCCCCCTTGACATCCCGGCTCAACAGGTGTTTCGTTCCCGTGGCGTCGACCATCTCGATCTTCAGCCCGAGAGGTTTCGTCAGGGGCGGTACCTGATACCGGATCTTCGCCGTGCCGGTCGGGGCCGCTCCCGTTTTCTGGCCGGACGCGGGAGGCTGTGTTTCTGCAGGCAATCCGGTAGCGCCCGCAAGTTCCTGTTGCTTCGGAGTCAGCACGGTCTGAACTGGTCCGGCCGGGCCCACCTGCCGCGGCTTCTGCTGGGCGGCCGGTTCCTCCACCACAACGGTGCCGGAGGGACGCCCCGCTGAACCGGGTGCCACAATCTGGGTTTCAGGTTTCTGCGGTTCCTCTGTTTTCTTGTTCGTGGCCACCACGATCCGGACTGAATCTCCCAGCCGGACCATGGTTCCCGCTCTGGGTTTAGTTGACATTATCATGCCTTCCGGAGTGTTCTGGGTAGAAACGTATTCAACACCTCCGAATTTCAGGCCGCTCTGGGCGAGGAGATCCTTTCCTGCCGTCTCATCCCGCTGGGCGATGTCCGGGACAGGAATTCGTCCACCCTTGGGAACCGGGCCTAGACTGACGAGAAGATCGATTTTTCTGGCATCGTCAACTACTGCAGGTATTGCGGGATTCTGGGCAATTACGGTTCCTGCAGGTCTGGTGTCATCATGGATCTTTACCGTGTCTCCCGCAGAAAAGCCTATCTCCTGGATTTTTTTCAGGGCCTCGGCGTTCTCGAGCCCCCTGAGGTCGGGAACGGCTTTTTTGTTCCCTCCCCTGCTGATTTTGAGAATTATGCTTTTGTCCCTCCGGACCTTTGTGCCTGCTTCCGGCCACTGGGCGAGAACGGTTCCCGCAGGTATGGATGAGTCCACCTGCTCGATTTTCACTTCGAGACCGATCCGCTCAGCCTCGTCAACCGCGTCAAGAACCGACATCTCACGGAGAGGAGGTATCACAAGGTCTTTTCCTCCGAAAAACACGGTGTAAAAAGCAACGCTGCCCGATATGAGAATGACAAGAATCACCAGGACAACGGCCCAGCGGAAGATTCTACCCATCAACAGTCTTCCCTCCCGATTTTTTCATTATCACGGCCATGTAGAATCCGTCGATCCATGGCAGTTCCGGCCACATGTATGTCCCCCAGGGACGTCCTTTTCTGAACACAGTTCCGCTGAAGGGAAAGGAAAGTTCCACCAGACCGGGCTCTTCAGAGAGGACTTGGGCGACTACATTTTCATTTTCGTTTTTTAGCAGGCTACAAGTAGAGTAGACCACAATGCCTCCCGGCGCAAGGAGGGAAACCGCCCTTTTCAGCAGATTAATCTGCAGGGAAGCCAGGGAATCGAGCTTTTCCGGAGTCAGACGCCATTTTCCCTCTGGGTGGCGGTTCCATGTACCGCTTCCCGAACAGGGAGCATCCAGAGAAATCATACCGGGGACAAAAGAGGGAGGGGCAAGAAGGGCATCTCCTGTGACAATCCTGACTTTTCCCCGCATTCCTGTCCTGGCAAGCTCTCTCTCCGCAGCTTTCGCCCTGGCAGGAGACAGCTCGATGCTTTCCAGGGGCGTTTCCGGAAAAAGGGAGGCTATTTGTCCTGTTTTCACTCCTCTCCCTGAACACATCTCAAGTAGAGGTCCACCTTTATATATTTTTTTCATCACTTCCGCGACCATCATGGATGATTCAGTCTGGGGAGTGACAAGGCCTTCACCGTACCCGGGAAAATCCGGAGGAAAAACGGTCCCGGCCAGACGCACTGAGGAGGGAAGGAAGGGGGACTGCCAGCATCGTATACGCTTTTCCCGGGCAAGGACGAGAATTTTCTCCCTGTCACTTTCTCCTGTTATCCTGAAGGATGAATAGGGGCGTATCCGCATCATTTTGAGCAGTTTTTTTCCATCCTCGCCCCAGGTGTTTCGCCACGATGAAGCCACCCATGCCGGAATGCCTGAAACAAGGGATTGTTCCTTGAGCCCTCCGGAGGTCTCGATCTTTTTCAGCTGTTCCCGGCCCTCCTCCGACACTCTCCTCAAAACCGCGTTCACAATACGGGAGCCGCGGTCATCACCCTGCTTTTTCAGTTCCTGGACCAGGCCGTTCACCAGAACCCTGGGGGCAAAGGTCCGAAGCTCAAGAATGCCTGCCGTTCCAATACACAGGGCATCCCCGGAAGACTGGGAGAGCCCTGACGGCGACGTTTTGAGAAACCTGCCGTAAATTTCCTTCCAGAGAAATTGCCGTCTGAGAGCGGAATACACAAGTGACGAGACCAGTGTGAGATCTCCCGGCGACAGTGAGTCGGCGATGCGCCGTATCGATTCTGAAGCGAACTTTCCGGCCCGGACTTCGCGCCACACGAAAAGGGCGGCCTCGATACCCCTCATGACACCACCTCCGCGACAAGGGGCTCTCCTTTGAGCCTGGTTCTGACAAACACCGAGGACGGTGCCAGCAGGCCGATGCCGAAAAATGCCTTTCTTTCGTTTCGAGATTCCGCTCCTGTTATTTCAAAGCCCTGCAGGTTCAAAGGGACCGTCAGTCGCCGCTGAATCCATGGGGAGGCACAACGAATCAAAAAAAAGGAAATAAGAAGAACGGCTGCGGCTTCCAGGGTGTTGAAGCCTCCAAGGAGAGCAAGCGGCACAATGCAGAGAATTGCGCAGAATAAAACCACTGCGGAAGCAGCGGTACACTTCGGACTCTGAGCAAGAGATGATTCCCCTGACCTGATTCGAAGCAGGGCGTTTCTCGCAGCGGAAAGCACCTCTTCAGGATCAAGCCCTCCCCTGAGGGAAAATCCGTCTTCCTCGGCAGGTCCTTCGATTTCCAGGGGACCGTATCGCTCTTCAAGGACTGCGATCGTTCCGTGGGCAAGTCCATGATTCGCCCGTACCCTTTTGTTGATAAGAATGCGGAGCAGCTTCGCGGGAGAAAAAAACATAGCGGGCAAATATTTCGCTGTAACGCCCACTGACACGAGAACGGCAACCAGGAGAAGGGCCGCGAAGGCCAGCCATGGAAAAAGAAAAAGAAGAAGGACGATTACAAGAAAAGGCATGCATCTATTCCTTTCTTTCCGGGAAAAGAAATGGAGCGACTTCCGAAGCCGCTCCATTGTTCCAGAAACGGTATACCAGCCCTCCCTGCAGGATTCAGTCCCTGTTTCCGTACATTCCCCGAAGGAAAAGAAGGCGTATGAGCTGGGCGAAAGCCATGACGGTCGCGGCGATATAGGTCCAGGATGCAGCCCTCAGCACGGATCCTGCGCCGCCGATTTCATCGGTGGAGAGAATGCCGGTATCGGCGAGAACCCGCAGTGCGCGGTTGCTGGCGTCGAATTCCACTGGCAGAGTAACAAGATGGAACAGGATGACCCCCAGAAAGAGGAGTATCCCGAGATTCATAAGCATCTCTCCGCGAAGAAGGATGCCGATGAAGAAAAGGGGGAAGGCAAGGGTCGAGCCGATCCCCACCACGGGAACAATGGTATTTCTTATCTTCAGCGGAGAGTAATTCACGCTGTCCTGGATGGCGTGCCCTACTTCATGGGCGGCTACCCCAATGGCGGCAATGCTTGTGCTGCCGTAGACCGAATCGGAAAGGCTGAGACTCTTGTCCCGGGGGTCGTAATGATCAGTCAGGTTTCCTCCCACCCGGTCCACCGGAACATTCTGCAGGCCAAACCGGTCAAGGATCGCCCGGGCGGCGGACGCCGCCGTAACTCCCCGACGAGACCCCACCGCGCTGTATCGCGCAAAAACGGATTTCACCCTCATCTGGGCCCACATGGCAAGTAGAAGTGCGGGTATGAGCAACATCATCGTCGGATCAAAGAAAAAGGGAAACATGGCCCCACCTCCGTCAAAATACATGATAGATAAACGATAGACTACTCCCGTTCCGTCCCATCTTCATCGGTATTTTACACGGTTCCGGAGGATAGGTCAATAAAGGTCAGTCTACTTGTCGTAGAATCGGCCGATTGCTGAGACGATGCGCACCTGTTCTTCCATGGTGAGTTCCGGGAAAACCGGGAGAGCCAGGGTTTCCCTGCTGAGCTGCTCGGACACGGGGAAATCCCCTTCCGAATAGCCAAGGAAAGAGAAGCATTTCTGAAGATGGAGGCTGACGGGGTAATACACCCTGCTGACGATCCCTTCCTCTTCGAGGCAGGCCTGAAGTTCATCCCTGCGGGGCACCTTGACGACGTACTGGTGATAAATGTGATAGTTCCCCTCGAGTTCCTGGGGAGGAACCACCGTGTCGAGCAGTCCCTTCTCGGCGAAAAGGGCGAAATATCTCCCGGCAACCGTCCTGCGCTCTTCGTTCCACTCTTCGATATGACGAAGCTTGACCCTGAGGATGGCGGCCTGAAGGGAATCAAGCCGGCTGTTCAGGCCGACCTCGTCGTGATAGTAGGTCGTGCCTGCGCCGTGTACCCTGAGTTTCCTGAGGCGTGCGGCTATCTCTTCGTCCTGGGCGACTATCATGCCGCCGTCTCCGTAACCTCCAAGATTCTTCGTGGGGAAAAAGGAATAGCACCCGATTTTCCCCCAGGCTCCTGCCCGGCGGATATGGTTTCCTTCCTTTCTCCAGGCCCCGAAGGCCTGCGCTGCGTCTTCAACGACAGCCACTCCCCTGGCGGAAAACTCTTCATACACTGTCTCGAGAGGTGTCATCTGGCCGAAGATGTGAACCGGAAGAAAGGCTTTTGTCCTCGGCGTTATCGCTTCAAGGGCCTTGACCGGGTCAATGTTGAAGGTCCCGGGATCCACGTCGGCGAAAACGGGAACCGCCCCGAGGCGGGTAATGCAGCTTGCCGTGGCGAAAAAACTGTAGGGCGTGGTGATAACCTCGTCCCCTTCTCCAATATCAAGAGCCATGAGCGCCAGGAGAAGGGCGTCCGTTCCGGAGGCGCACCCGATGGCGGAGACGTTGCCGAGATAGCTTTCGCACTCCTTCTCAAAAGCGGCCACATCCGGCCCCAGAATAAAGTGCTGGCTCTCGAGAACCGAGTTCAGCGCCTCAAGAATTTCGTCCTTTATCCTGCCGTAATTCCTCGTTAAATCCAGGGTTGGGATCTTTGCGGTCATAAAAACGTGTACCTCCTTGAACTTTCGCGAAGAAAGAATTCCCCGCGTCGAATACACTCCGTAGTGTATCTTCACCAAATCGGGTCCTTTTGTGGCGCACAAAAAACGAGCGGGAGAAGTTCCCCGCCCGGAAACTATGACACTATGCGCAGGTCATTCCTCCACGATCCGGCTGAGTCCAGAAATGGTCTCCTTTAGGTGGCGTTTCATGAGCTTGACTGATTTTTCACTATCGTGAGCCCTGAGGGCCACCAGAATTTCCTTGTGAGAATCAACTGTGGGGGTGGTTTCGTTCTGATAGAAGGGATCATAGAAAACGACGTAGGCATTTGTTCTTGCAAGAATATTCTCCACGTATTCCGCCAGCACCCTGTTCCCGCTCGCATCGGCGACTGCCTTGTGGAAGGCTTCGTTAACCTCGAGGTAGGTTTCGAGGTCCTTCTCCTCGATTGCCCTGGCTTCTTCCACCAGGGCTTCTTCCAGCCGCCGGAGATGCCTGTCTCCGATTCTTTCAGCCGCCAGCCGGATGGCAAGGCATTCAAGCTGTTCCCGTACAAGGAAGGTGTCCTCGATCTCCCGTACTGTCGGGGCGGCGAGACGGGCGCCGCTGTTCGGTATGATGATAACCAGTCCTTCGCTCGCCAGGCGCCGGAGCGCCTCCCTCACCGGGGTCCTGCTAACGCCCATCTGAACTGCGATGTTCACTTCCGGAAGTCTCTGTCCCGGCTTCAGCTGCTTTGTTATAATGCGATGGCGCAGTTCCTGGTAGGCATAATCCGCCGATGTGGTATAAAGACGTGGTTCTCTCATATTTGAAGGACCTCCCTGTTTTCATGAAGTCGGATTTTTGCCGAATCTATTGTATAACAGTCAGTATTGTAGATTTTGAGATACTTTATCATATCTAGGATGAACCGACAAGATACGGGGGGAGAAAAGTGCACCTCACCTTCACTTTTTTTCCGGTGCGTCGAAGGAGGGCTGGTTATGAGATTCACCGTACTGCTGCTGTCTATGGGAACCGTGGTATTGTTCGGTTATGCCCTTGCGGGGCTCGGCGGTTATTTTTTCGCAAGGGGACGGCCCGACTACATCGTTTTTGGCCTCGCGGGGGGCATTCTCACCGCAGCGGTCGCGCTTTTCCTGTGGAAAAAATACCTCGTCACCCTTGAAAATGAGACAGGAAAAGACACCATGAAAAATGTTTAAATGAAAGATCCCCAGCATTGCACCAGCCTGGCGCAGGCTTCACTCATTTTTCCCGCAGGGACGGAAGAAATGGAAAACCTCACCGCTTTCTGCGGTTTTTTCCCAAGGGAGTAAAGAGCCCCGTCGGTGACGAACACCCCTTTTCGGGAAGCACTTCGCGCCGCTTCGCTGCCGTCCGTTTTTCCCGTGGGGAACCACAGGAATACTCCTCCTTCCGGCCTGTGGGCCGAGACACCGGGGAAGGCGTCAGCGAGACCTCTTACAAGAGACTCCATTCGTGCCGAAAGCACCGTTCTCGCCCTTTCAATGGCTTCCGCAAGCTTGCCCTGCTGGATGAATTTCAGCATCACAAGCTGGACAAGGGACGACGTCTGCCCCTGACGGAAGGATGCGGTCCGGACGTAGCCGTTTCTGAGCCCCGGCGGAAGCAGGATGTATCCCAGCCGCATGCCGGGGAAGAGAACCTGGCTGAAGGAGCCGATATATATCACCCCTTCGCCTTCATCGAGAGCCTTCAGCGCGGGAACGCTCTTTTCACCGTAGCGGAGCTCTCCGTAACTGTCGTCCTCTATGATGAGAAAACCCTTTCTCTCCCTGAGAGCGAGTATTTCCCTGCGGATTTCCTGGGAAAGAGTTCTCCCGGTGGGGTTCTGGAAGCTCGGAACGAGATACAGGATATCCCGGGATGTCAACTTTTCCAGGGCGGCGAGCCCATCTTCACCCAGAAGGGGAACAGGTCTGAGGGGCAATCCCTCGTTGGCGGCTATATCTTTCATGTCCGAATAGGTCAGTTTCTCCGCAAACACCCGGCAATAGCCGCCGGCACGGAGAGACCGGAGGGCCGTGGAAAGGGCATCTTTTCCTCCTGATGTGACCGCCATCTCACCCGGCCTGGCAGGGATCCCCCTGAGAACGGAGTGCTCTAGGAGTGCGAACCGCAGCTCTTCCAGCCCTTCGGGAGGGCTGCCCCCGAGGACGTTTCCCTCGTCTTCGAGCAGGGCTTCCCGGCTGATCTTCGCAAGGGCGGCGAAAGGGACAAGATCCCGGGTCGGCCGTTCGGAATCAAAATTGAAAATGTTTTTTTCTTCCGGGCTGCGCACCAGGTGGGGAAGCAATTCCGAAGCTGCGAAAGCACCGCTCCTTCCTTTTAGGCGAACCACTTCCCTTTTCTCGAGGAGCAGGTAGGCTTCCACCACTGTGGAGCGGCTCACGCCGAGGGTGCGGGCAAGTTCCCTTGTGCCCGGAAGCCTCGCTCCGCAGGGAATGCTGCCCGCCAGGATCATTTTTTCAAGATGATCGGCAATTTGCCTGTACAGTGTACCGATTCTGAATTCCAACGGTATTTCAAGAAGCATCTTTCCCAGCCTTTCGCCGTCTATCCTCTGGTACAATGGTCAGAATGAAGACACAGAAAGATGAAAACGAGGTGAATTCTTGATCAATTCGGGGCAGACAAATCCAGATATTATCGTTTTCGATGTGGACGGCGTCCTCGTTGACGCTTCACGGTCCTACCCCCTGGTCGTTGCCCGCAGCCTTCTCTGGGCCTGGATCAAGGTGCTCGGGAGAATTCCCGACTGCGACGGATTCACCTACGATCATTTTGCCGCAACGAAAACCCATCCTGCCTTCAACGATGACTATGATATCGCCTGGGCGGTCATCAACTGCACCGCCGCATCCTCAAGCCGGTCGCTGGCGGAAAGCCTTCCCTCGCCGTCGAAATGGCGCGCACTGATAGAAGAGTGCAGGGACGGCGACATTGAAGGGTGGGTCCGCCGGTTTTTTGGAGAAAGAGTTCCAAGAGCAATGGTACGAAAAGTCTGCGAAGAGATGTATTTCGGCTGCGACGAATATGAGGCTCTTGGGAAAACGTCTCTCTACACCACCAGGCGCAAGGGTTTCTGGGAAGAGGAATCCTCCCTGGTTTCTTTTCACTGGAGAGATCTTCCCCTCGTTTCAGCTATCTACACAGGAAGGCCCCGTTCAGAACTTTCACTTGCCCTGAAGCTCATCGGCTGGACGGACTTTCCCGACGATATGATAATAACCCCGGATGACGGCATCATGAAACCGTCCCCCCTGGGGCTGTCCATTCTCTGCGAAAAAGCCGGAGCATCCTCCCCCCTCTTTCTCGGAGATGCCGAAAGCGACAGAAAGACGGTTTCAGCTTTCGGCAGGGGCACCTTCGCAGCCATAGGAGATTTTCTCTCAGACGAGCCGAAGTGCTACGAAAATCCGGAGGAAGCACTCAGGGACAAAGGACTCATGGGGTAGAACTCATTTTTTCCTCAGCACAAGCCACCGGTAGATTCCCTCGACGTTGCTCCAGAGTTCGTTGCAGAGGTCTGTAACCACTCCATATCCCTGGCTCCAACCGGAGAAGCCCTTTTCTTTCCCGTTTCCGGGTTCTTTGACGGACCAAAGAGACTGGGCCGCATCCCCGGGATTAATGACCGAAGCGTAGGAAGGAAGGTAGCCCCTTAGCTTTTCCCCGAGGTTCAGAAGGATATCTCCTTCAAGAGATGACACCTCCACCTTTTTCAGGTCATCGGAAGGCATGCCGTACTTTCCCCTGTAGCGGAAAAGATTCATCCCTTCGTACTGCTTCCCGTTCGGGATTTCAAAGGATTCGCCGAGAAGGGGTGCTGCCCCTCCGTTGACAAAAACGACCTTCCTTGACCTGAAAAGCCCGCTGAACCATTCCCTCGTGTCCTGCCTGGCAAGGATCTTTTCCGCGCTGAGAAAACCGGGGCCGTGGGGAACGTAGACAGCGTTGACGTCCAAGGCTGGATTCACTTCGTCAAGAAAAATCTTTCGTACGGAACACCCAAGGTAGGAAAAGAGCCTTCTTGCGTTATCCCCTTCAAGCTCAAGCCCGCTGTGGGTAACCACGCCGACGGTCAGCCCGGCCGCTTTCCCGCGGAATGGTTCCGGCACTTCGGTCCATTCCTGGTTCAGCCTGGCAAATCCCCAAAGGGCATTCCAGTCTATCTGTCCCGGAATGGACGCCAATTGTGACGCGGCGGCCTTGACAGGAAAAGCGGCTCTCTCCGCCATGGAATCAAGACAGAGTTCCAGCAGGCTTGACCTGTTTCGTTCAAGGAGTTTCGGGATGTAGCCAAGACTGAGAAGAGGGATTCTCCTTCCTGCTTCAATCTCCAGAAGCTGGAATTCCCTGGGATTGAGAACGGAAGCGAAAAGAACGGCGGGAACGGGGATTTCTCCCTGGACGGCAATTCCGGAGACCGTTTTTTCGAGAACGCGGGCGATCATTGTCGCCGAGGAATCGGCGAACACAACCGGTATCAATGGGCATTCAAGGAGGCGGCTCAGTTCGGGAGCCTGGGGAAACAGGACAAGACCGTCATCATCCCCTCTTTTTCCGAGGGGAGCGAGAATGATGTTCAAGCGTCCGCTGTCCGACGCGAACTGGAAGAGGGTCTTTAATACCCTGGTACTCCCGCAGGAAAAGGGATCGAGCACCGTCACTTCCTCACCCGTGACCAGGGTGGTCAGGCGAACGAGATACTCGTCGGGGCCCGCGCAGAAAATCCTCAGGGGATGCCCTGCGCCCTTGAGCGCCGCAGCGAGAATCACGCCCGGGGGAACAGCGCCTTCCCTTCTTTCATCTGCGATAACAAGACGGGGAATAATCACGGCCGCTTCTCCTTTTTTTTACGGTATGGTTTAGTGTATCATATACGCCATGAACATCGCCGGTCGAAATTCATACTTGTTTCAATGTCTGGAGGTAGATTGCACATGACGGCACCATGGACCTACATCAAAGACCTCCCCTCCCGGGAAGGATCGGACGTCACCGTCCGGGGTTGGTTATACAACGTGAGAAGCTCAGGCAAAATTCATTTTCTTCAGCTCAGGGACGGAACGGGAACAGTACAGGGCGTCATGGTGAAGAAGGAGGTCTCCGAAGAGGACTTCTCCGCCGCTAAATCCCTGTGGCTGGAGGCTTCGGTGGAAGTGACCGGAACCGTCAGAAAGGATGAACGGGCTCCGTCGGGGGTAGAGCTTTCTGTCTCGGCCGTTTCGGTTATCCAGAATCCCGCGGAGGAATATCCCATCGGCAAAAAGGACCACGGAATAGACTTCCTTCTCGACCACCGCCATCTCTGGCTTCGAAGCAGCAGACAGCAGGCCATCATGAGGATCCGCGAAAGGGTCATCTGGTCGGCGCGGGAGTTCCTTCACAATGACGGCTACCTTCTCGTGGACAGCCCTATCATAAGCGGAGCTGCAGGAGAGGGAGTTTCCGGCCTATTCGAAATCGACTACTTCGATTCCAAGGCGTATCTTGCCCAGACGGGACAGTTGTACGCAGAGGCAGCCGCAGCCGCCTTCGGCAAGGTCTACTGTTTCGGCCCAACTTTCAGGGCGGAAAAGTCCAAAACCCGCCGCCACCTTACCGAATTCTGGATGCTCGAACCCGAGGTGGCCTTCTTCGACCACAAAGACAACATGGACCTTCAGGAGAGGCTCATCTGCCACATTGTCGCATCCGTGCTGGAACACTGCGGAAAGGAACTCGCAGCCCTCGAAAGGGACATCTCAAAGCTGGAAAACATCAAGTCTCCTTTCTACCATCTCCAGTACGGCGAGGCCATCGAGATGCTGAGAAAGCTGGGAAGCGATACGCCCTACGGCGAAGACCTGGGGAACGACGACGAAACCATCCTCACCCAGCAGTTCGACCGGCCGGTGTTTATTGAATGTTATCCGAAGAGCGTCAAGGCATTCTACATGAAGGAACATCCCGAGAATCCTGATCTGGTTCTCTGCGACGACCTTCTCGCTCCGGAGGGTTACGGAGAAATCATCGGAGGTTCCCAGAGAGAGGACAGTTTCGACAGGCTTCTGGCCAGGATAAGAGAACAGGGGCTTCCCGAGGAGCCGTACGACTGGTACCTTGATCTCCGGCGGTACGGAACCTTCGTCCACAGCGGTTTCGGCATGGGGATCGAACGGGTGGTGGCCTGGATTTCCGGACTGCAGCACATCAGGGAAGCCATTCCCTGGCCTCGGACGATTTACCGTCTCAAGCCCTGATGGCTTCTATTTTCCGTTTCACAGGGAGGCACTGTACGTGATTTATTCCGACTTTGACCCGAAACCCGTTTTTCGCGAATACAGGAGGCTCATCGGGGACGGTGAGGTGGGAGGAAAGGCCAGAGGTCTCGCCTTCGCCTTCAATACCCTGAAAGGAACGCCTCTTGAGTCCTGCGTTGAATTCCCCGATGTGAACTATGTGCTCACCACCGAGGGGTTTGACGATTTTGTTTCGGACAACGGGATAGAAACACTTCTGAAGGAAAGCCTCTCCGGAGAGGAGGAGAACACGGAAGACGAATTCGCCAGGGAGCTTTTCGAGAAGGTCGCCTCCGCTTTCCGGAACGGAAGGGTTCGTCCTTCCCTGACCGGAGACCTGGAGGACGCCATGGAAGCCATAGGCGACTTCCCCCTCGCCGTCAGGTCAAGCTCCATTCTTGAGGACTCGAGGAAGCTTTCCTTTGCAGGGAAGTACAGTACCCGTTTCACCGCGAACCGGGGTCCCCGGGAAGAGCGTTCAGCCAATCTTGTCAACGCCGTGAAGGATGTCTGGGCATCCCTTTACAATCCTGCGGCCAGGGCGTACCGGAAGAAACACGGCCTCACCGATTCGGACGAATCCATGGCAGTGGTGATCCAGCCGGTCATCGGCAGGGAGCACAATTCCATGTATTACCCCGAAATTGCCGGAACCGCCTTTTCGAAAGTCTACCGCAGGCCCTCCCCCCGCATACGGAAAGAGGACGGGGTTGTCCGGTTCTGTTTCGGCCTGGGAACGAGAACGGTCGACAGGCTGAAGGCCAACGTCTCCTATCTTTCCCACCCCATGCTCAGACCCCAGGGGAATCTGCCCGCAGACATCGCCATGACCAGCCAGAGCGAGTTTGACTATATCGACAGGACTTCCGGGAGGTTCATGACCGGCGCCCTGTCCGACCACCTTTCCTTCCTGCTCAGGGAACACAGGCTCGCCTCGGCTTTCATCGAAATTTACGCAGAAAACCTCCTCTACTGGGCAGGATCGGACCAGGTGAGCCATGGGAAAGCCGTCTTTTCCTTCTCGAACTTTCCGAGGCGGCACCCCCGCTTTTTCAGCCTTGTGAAAGAACTCTGCTCCTTCCTTGAAGAACGGATGGGCATGCCGGCGGACATGGAGTTCGCTTACGACACGGACAGGGAAAAGCTCACCCTGCTACAGCTCAGGCCTCTTGCCTCCTACGAGGAGATGGCCCGGGTCGCCATTCCGGAAGTCAGGGATGAAAACGTCATACTCAAGGGGAACAGGATGGTCAGCAACGGAAAGCTTGAAAACGTCCATCACCTGGTGTACGTTGACCCTTCAGTTTATGGCAAGGATGCCACGTTTTACGAGGTCGCAAGGGAGATTGGCCGGATAAACCACAAACTCTCTGGAACGAACTACATCCTCGTCGGGCCCGGAAGATGGGGAAGCACCAACCCGAAACTCGGCGTGCCCGTCAGGTATAATGAAATATGCAACTGCGGATGCCTCGTAGAGGTCGGGATCCTCGAGAGCGACTATACACCGGAACTTTCCTACGGAACCCACTTTTTCCTCGATCTGGACGTGGACGGAACTCTCTATCTTCCCGTCTTCGACGGAATGAAGGGAAACGTCTACAACCGGGATTGGCTTGCCTCCTCATTTTACGAACAGAAAAGGCACCCTGCGGTTCGGCACTATACAGGCAATTTTTCCGTCCTGCTCGACGGAGAAAACGAGGTCGGCGTCGTCATCTCCAACGATCCTCAATCAAAATGACCTTCGAGCGCCCCGGCCTCGTTTTCCGGCCGGGGCTAATTTCTGCACCCGGCGCGTCACGAAGCTGATGACGATCCTTCAGGTGCACACCATGTATTCTCACGACAAGGCAATCATCCCCGAGGAATTTCCCTCGCTCCTCGAAGGGAGACATGAAGGACAACGGTATCGGACATTACTTTGCGAAACCTGATACAAGCCCTGCTGCAAGAGTGTTTTTGGACTGATTTTCCGGTGGGGGAAGGGCCCCTTCCGGTCCCTTCCCCCTCTTTCTCAGGGCCAGATCCCCCGGAACCTCATGGCATCCACGATCCTGCTGACCGCCTTGACATAAGCGGCCTGCCGGAAACTGATCTTCCGTTCCTCCCGCATGGACCAGATCTCCCCGAATGAGCGGACCATTCTTTCGTCAAGCTTCGAATACACATACTCCTCTGACCACGTGTCTCCCGATCGTCCCTGGATCCATTCAAAACAGCTGACGATGACTCCACCGCCATTGGCAAGGACATCCGGAACAATAAGCACTCCCTTGTCGGTAAGTATGGCTTCGCCTTCAGGCGTTATAGGACCGTTTGCAAGCTCAAGAACCACATTTGCCTTGACCGATCCGGCGTTTTTTTCGTCGACCGCCCCGCCCAGAGCGGCAAGTATCAGAATATCCATCTTCTGTTCGAACAGAAGGTCGGGGAAAAGCTCTTCCCCTCCAGGGAAACCTTTCAGAGACCTTGTCTCCTCCTTGAATTTCGATACTTCGGAATATTTCAGGCCCGCCTGGTTATGGACGGCGGCGGCAGAATCAGAGACCGCAACGACCTTCAGGCCGAGATCCTCTTCGACAAACCTGTGAGCTCTCGAGCCCACGTTGCCGTAGCCCTGAATCCCCACCGTAAGCGGTTTGCCGAGCAGGCCCACTCCCTTGAGGGCTTCCCTGAGGATGAAAATGCCGCCTTTCCCGGTGGAGTCGGACCTGCCGAGAGAACCGCCAATGACCACAGGTTTTCCGGTAAAAGCGGACGGTTCACTCCATCCCTTCACTTTCTCGAAGGTATCGAGAAACCAGGCCATTACCTGGGGATTTGTGTATACATCGGGTGCGGGAATATCATAGTCTGTTCCGACGAACCGGGAGATGCCGAAAGCATAAGCCCTGCTGAGATTCTCCAGCTCGTTCCGGGACAGCTCACGGACATCGACCGCAACGCCCCCTTTTCCACCACCGTAAGGGAGACCCGCAATGGAACACTTGATGGTCATCCACGAGGAAAGGGCGACCACCTCGTCCCTGCTCACCTCAACGTGATACCTAACCCCCCCCTTGTAGGGGCCGAGAGCGTTGTTGTGATGACTTCGCCACGCACTGAAAATTTTCACACCTCCACCGTCGAGCCGAACGGGAAGAGACAGCTCGAGCACTTCTTTCGGGTACCTGAGCATATCAATGTACTCGGGCTCCACCGTCAGGAAAGGCACCGCCTGTTCAAGCTGCTGAAGGTACATCTCTCTCGGGTTCATTCGCTTCTCCACCTCCTCGGAGATCCACTCCCCCTGGAACCGGAAAACTGCTGCGCAACATACACTAGGAATATTCTAACATATATAGTGTCGTATTTTAATCACTTTATTGTCTTTTCTGTCTTCTTAAGAGAACAAAAAAGAGACCGGATCTCTCCGGTCTCTTTTCAGCTGGTTCTTTTTCGTTTACAGGAACACGCCTCTCATCCGCACGGCATCGGCCACTCGCTGGATTGCGGCCATGAAAGCCGCCCGGCGCATCTTGACGTTCTTTTCCTTGGCATAGGACCATACCCGCTGGAAGTTGTCCTTCATAATGCGGATTAGCCGCTCGTTGTACTCCTCCTCCGACCAGAAGAAGCCACCGAGGTCCTGGGCCCACTCGAAGTAGGAGCCGATGACACCGCCGGAATTGGCGAGGAAGTCGGGAACGACGAGGATTCCCTTTGCGTCGAGAATCGCGTCGCCTTCAGGGGTAATGGGCCCGTTGGCCGCTTCGACGATGTACTTCGCCCGGACCTTGTCGGCATTCTTTCCGTTGATGACACCTTCCAGAGCTGCCGGGATAAAGATGTCGCAGTCGAGGAAAAGGACTTCGGGAAGATCCAGCTTCTGGCAGCCGTCGCAGGTAAAGCCTTCAAGAAGGCGCTTCGGGTGGTTGCTCACGTGGTCGAAGGCTTTTTTGATGTCAAGCCCGTTGGGAGCATAATATGTTCCGGTGATGTCGCTGATTCCGACTACTTTCGCCCCGGCATTGATCATGGTGAGGGCGGCATAGGTTCCGACGTTGCCGAATCCCTGGATGGCGACGGTGGTGCCTTCCGCAGACTTTCCGAGGTTCTTGAGAAGCTCGAGTGCGCAGGTGGCGACGCCGTAGCCCGTCGCGGCCGTGCGGCCCTTGGATCCCCACAGGGGGATGGGCTTGCCGGTGAAAATGGCGGGCTCGAGCTGGTTCTTCATCTTGCTGATGGTGTCCATGAACCAGACCATTTCCGGTCCGCCGGTGTTCACGTCAGGGGCCGGGACGTCGGTCCATGCCCCGATGACTGGAGCCATCCGGGCTGCCCAGGTTCTGGCGATCCGCTCTTTTTCCTTCTTGGAAAGCTCGAGAGGTTCGCAGGAAACGCCGCCCTTGCCTCCGCCGTAGGGAATTCCGGCGAGGGAGCATTTCCAGGTCATCATCATGCCGAGGGCTTCACATTCGTCGAGGTTCACTTCGGGATGGAAACGGACTCCGCCCTTGCCAGGTCCGATGGCGGAAGAGTGGAGGACCCTGTACCCGTCAAAAACCCGCACCGTTCCGTCGTCCATTTCCACGGGGATGGAAACGCACGTTTTGCGCTCGGAATGGCTGAGAATGTCGATGAGCCCGTCTTCGAGCCCCATCTCCTCTGCTGCCGCATAAAAATTCTTGAGTGCTGTGTCAAGGAGAACGTTTGAGGAAGTACGCTTTACTACGGCCATTAAACACACCTCCTGTATATTTACGGCTTCTGCCGTTTGAGACTGTGTATATCATAACATTTTTTTTCCAAACCACCAAGGAAAGAGAAGAAAGAGATCAAAATAGTTCCAAATACCTAAAACAAAATCTTACAATTCATTTTCCGCAATCGGAGCAATCCGCGCAAAAAGAGCCGTTACCGACTACAACGCTTGTCACCATGAGATAGGCCGACCACAAAACCCCCCGCTGCACCACCTCGATCGTTTCATTCCTGAATTTCAGAAAGGAGGGAATCAAGAGAGTCACCCCATCCTGCTCTATTTTCCGGTATTCGCCCTCCGACGGAGGGGCGCCGTCTTCAACCCTGAAGACGTTCCTGGCCCCTCAGCCGATCCCAAGAGTCCGCTGGATGACATACACTTCGCCCATTTTCCGGAGTTTTTCCATAACGGTCCGTTCCGCTGCTATTTTCAGTTCCAAATCCATCCTCCTCTCCTGTACTGCAGTCCGTCACTATTTTTTCTTCATGGAATCCGCCATCCCCGGGAGACACAAAGAGATTCCATGTCCGCAGGCAGAGGAGCGGTAATCCTCATGCCCGACAAATCCTGAATTTCACCACCGAGTTCCCCGAAAAAGATCCTGTAGCTGTGAAGCAGAGGACGCCGGATCCCGCGCTTTCTCCATTTTCCGTTGTTTTCCTCGCTTCCGTACCGGATGTCGCCGAGGACAGGACATCCGATGGACGCCATGTGGACCCTTGCCTGGTGGGACCTTCCCGTCACGAGGTCGATCTCCACAAGGGAAGCGTCGTTTCCTCCTGCGAGAAGCCTGTACCTGGTCAGGGCCTCCTTGCCGGCGGGATCGATCCGGACGGTGTTCGACGAAGGATCCTTCAGGAGAGGTTCGCGTATCTCCCCTTCCTTCGGAGGAAGCCCCGCCACCACGGCGAGGTAGGTTTTCCGGATTTTTCTCTCGCGGAAAGCGTCCTGGAGAATCCTGAGGCTGACCCCCGAAAGGGCGACGAGCAGAACGCCCGTGGTATTCCTGTCGAGGCGGTGCACGGCATAGGCCCTTTCCTCGAGACCTTCGAGATGGAGCATGTATTTCACCCGGTCAAGGACGTTGTCCTGGTCCTTCCTGTCGGGCTGGACAAGAAGGTTTTCAGGCTTGTTGACCGCCCATATCCGGCTGTCCCGGAAAAGGACCGGAAGGGTACGGCGGAAGCTATACTCCCCCGCCGCCTCCCTGGGGCTCTCCCAGGGGACGTAGATTTCCTGGCCGGCGGAAACCCGGACATCGCAGGACGCCTTTTTCCCGTCTAGCCTCACGGAGCCCGTCCGGATTCCCTTCATGACCACGCTCAGCGGAAGTCCCGGCCAGATGGACCGGAGCACCTTGTCGAGCCTGCGCCCGTAGTCGGAAGAAGAAACCGTCAGCTTATGCGCCATTCCCCTGCTCCCATTTCCAGAATCGCCTCTGGGCGGATACGTTATAATCCGATATTTCCTTTCCGTCCTCCATTTTCTCGACAGAATTCTTCCAGCAGAAGAGCCTGAAGTCGAGTTCGTCAGCCGCGCTCACTGCCATAGCCTCTGGAGTGGCGGGCAGGACGGGGGATCCGAATTCCCGGCAGCCGTGGTGGCTCACCAGGATGTGGCCGATGGCGAGAAAAAGCCGTTCCTCCAGGCCGAAATCCGCCGCCAGGGAGGAGAAGGTGCCGTATCCAAGAACGATATGGTCTATGACCGTGCCGATCACCGTCATTTCGGGTGCCGGAACGAGCCTGTAGGAATCCATTTTCCCCAGGTCATGAAGCAGAGCGCCGGCCACGGCTACGGGGACATTGATTTCCAAGCCCGATTCCGAGTAGGTTCGTGCAAGGGATCTGGCCGTTCTCGCCACTGCAACGGTATGCTCCAGCAGCCCCCCCACGTAAGCATGATGATGGGCCACCGCTGCCGGCCAGTCCTTGAACCGGTCCCAGAGTTTTCTCTCGAAGAATACGTAGCGGAGAAATGCCTCCACCTGTCCGCCGCAACTCTCCAGAAGATCGAAGAATTCCTTCTCTAGGGTGGCCTGGTCGATGGGAGAACGCTGAACAAACTGGTGGGGGGGGAATCTCTCCTGGTTCATGAAAAAGACCCCGCTGAAATTATACTGGAGCTGCCCTTTGAATTCGGCGACCTGTCCCGCCAGTCCCAGGGTTTTGCCGACAAGTTCGCAGAAAAGGGGCGACTCGGCAGGATCGGTGACTTCAACCTGGCCGTCGCCGCTCTTGTCCCACCATCTGGAATTGCCCCAGATTTTTCCTTCGATGATGCCCTCGTCGTCCATCAGGGCAATGTCCCAGTAGTTCTTTCCGTTTTTGTCCTTCCTCACGGATGCTCTCGAAACCACACCGAGAACCTTGAAACGGTCATCCTTGGCCATCCGCCGGATTTCTCCCGTCTTGCTCAGCCGCTGTTCTTCCACGCCATCACCCCGTATTGTCACAGAAGAGCCCTTAGGCGCCGTATTTTTCAAGACGTCCGGCATGGGCGAGCATCAGTCCGAGCAGTTTCCTGGCCTCCATCCTTCCCCCCGAGCCAAGGCGGCATTCCCTCTCGCTGAAGGCCTTTGAATCCCCTGACCGAACGAAGGGGCTCGAGAGAAGGAAGGGTACGGGATGCCAGGAGTGGGCGCTCATGACGCTCGGGGTGCTGTGGTCTCCTGTCACCACGAGCACTCCGGGGGACAGGGCGAGAAGTTTCGGAAGAAGGCCGTCCACAGTCTCCACCACTTTCCTCTTACCGTCGAAATCCCCGTCCTCTCCCCTGCTGTCCGTGTATTTCACGTGGACGTAGAAGTAGTCATATTCGTTCCAGAGACGACCAACGGTATCGAAGAGCTGGTCCAGGGTTTCGCCGGCGTCAACGACATCCATCCCGACGAGCTTCGCCAGCCCCCGGTACATGGGGTAGGTCGCCACGGCAACGGGCTTCATCCGGTAGAGATCCCCCATCAGCGGGATTTCCGGGGCGGAGGAAAAACCCCGCAGCAGGCAGCCGTTGGCCGGAGTGTCCCCACTCAGGACCTCCGAAACTTTCCTGATAAAGGCATTTGCCACGGCAGCCATCCGGTCGCCGTCGGGCCCAAGGGAAGCTGCCCACCGCATGGGGGCACCTTCCTGCTGGGGGTCGGCATCGGCGACCTGTTCGGTCAGGCCGGCACCGGAGAAGACGACGACAAACCGGTGCTCCTTTCCGGGATAAAACGTGACCTTTACACCATCTATCTCCCTGATGGCAGTCGCCAGTTTCTCCACCACGAGAGCGCTTTTCTCCGTGGGTATCCGCCCGGCCCGCCGGTCAAGGATGATGTCCTCATCGGAGCGGGTGCAGAAATTTCCCCGGGCGCAGACATCTCCTGGGCCTACGAGAGCCCCCACGCCCATGGCCTCGAGAATGCCCCGGCCGATGGAGAACTCGAGAGGATCGTAGCCGAACAGGGATAGGTGGCCCGGACCGCTTCCCGGCGTTATTCCCGTGTCCACCATGTCGATGAGGCCAAGCTCGCTTTTTGATGCAAGGCAATCAAGGTTCGGGGAATCGGCGGCTTCAAGCTCTGTTTTTCCGTTCGGTCCGGGAAGCCCGCCGATGCCATCCATGACGAGCAGGATCATTTTTTTACCGTTGTCGCGGGCGAGTTTCCGCAGAAGTTCCATTCTTTTCATGAGTCTGATTCCACCTCCGGGTTTTTTCCAGGGACAAATTTGTAGTAAGTACACGTTTTTTTCTGCAAAAACCACTGGATTTTATGATATCATTTTCTCCAAAGGTTCATCCAGTTTAAATCAAGGGGGTAATACAGGTGAAGTTTTCCGAAAGAGTTCGCGCGCTCCAGTCGTCGCCTGTCCGCCGGCTTCTTCCCTATGCGGAGGAAGCCCGGGCGAAGGGCAAAAAGATCTATCCCCTCAATATCGGCCAGCCTGACATCAAGACTCCTCCATCTTTCCTCGAGGCCATCAGGGGCTTTTCCCAGGACGTGATCGCCTATGCCACCTCCCAGGGGAACAACGATCTCCGTGACGCCATGAGCGGCTATTACAAAAACTTCAACATTCCCCTCGAGCGTGAGGACATCATCGTCACAAACGGCGGAAGCGAAGCCCTCATGTTCGCCTTCATGGCCATGTGCGATCCCGGGGACGAAGTTCTCATCCCGGAGCCATTCTACGCCAATTATAACGCCTTTGCCGGTTCAGTGAACGTGAAAGTGCGCCCCATCACCACAAAAGCCGAAGAAGGATTCCACCTTCCCCCGAGAGAGGAAATCGAAGCTCTCGTCACCCCCAGGACCAAGGCGATTCTCGTGGCAAATCCCGGCAATCCCACCGGAACCATCTACACAAGAGACGAAATGGATATGCTGGCTTCCCTGGCCCTAAAGCACGAACTTTTCATCGTCGCCGACGAAGTGTACAGGGAGTTCGTCTACGACGGGCTGCAGTACACGAGCTTCGGTCATCTCCCCGAAATCGCCGACAGGGTCATCATCGTCGACTCCGTGTCCAAGCGCTACAGTGCCTGCGGCGCCCGCATCGGCTGCATCGCATGCCGGAACAGGGACTTCATGGCCCAGGTTCTGAAGATCGCCCAGGGAAGGCTGTGCGTACCCACCCTCGAGCAGGTCGGCGCTACCGCGCTGTACAGCACGCCGAAATCCTACCTCGAGGAAGTCAACAAGGAGTACCAGTCAAGGCGGAACACCCTGTACAAGGCGCTGAAGGAGATGCCCGGAGTGGTGTGCGCCGAGCCCAAGGGAGCCTTCTACGTGATGGTGAAGCTGCCTGTGGACGATGCCGAGAAGTTCATCATCTGGATGCTCCAGAACTTCGACGTGAACGGGGAGACAGTAATGGCCTCGGCCGGAGAAGGCTTTTACGCCACCCCCGGTCTCGGGAAGCAGGAATTCCGGCTGGCCTATGTGCTGAAAAACGAGGACCTCGTCAAGGCGATGAATATTCTGAAGGTCGGCCTCGAAGCATATCCCGGCCGCATCGAGCCTGCGGTCGCCCGCTGATCGAACCTTCTCTTCCTCATTTCCCCCTCCCCGTTTGTCGGGGAGGGCTTTTTTATGGTAGCATTCCGGAAGAAAAAAAGTGCCGTCGCTGTATTGACGATCTACAGGAAAGAGGGAATGAAACATGCTCAAAGTCAAGGAAGCCATGCCGAAGGACGTGGGCCGGTGCATCGCCCGGATGGCGCCTGAGGATATCCGGGAACTGGAACTGTCCGAGGGCCAGATTATCGAAATAGAGGGGAAAAAAGTCACAGCCGCACGGCTTCTTTCCTGCGATTCCGAAATGTCCGAGGGAGGGGGACGGGGATTCCTCCAGATCGACGGCATCACCAGGGACAACGCCCAGGTCGGCATCGACGACAAGGTCACCGTCCGGAAGGCCGACCACCATTTCGCGGGGAGCATCACCCTCAGGCCCCTCACATCCACAGCCCTTCTTGAAAAAGAGCGGGACGCGGTGTATATCCGGTCCCTCCTCGAGGGAATGGCCGTCAGGAAGGACGACCGGGTGCGGACCAACCTTTTCGGCACGAGAATCTGCGACTTCAGGGTCATGGACACCACCCCCGACGGAACGGTCATCATCAGCAAGTCAACCTACGTGAACGTGGAAAAGCAGCCTGAAATAGAGAAAAAGGCCAGGATCTCCTACGAGGACATCGGCGGCCTCGGTCCCCAGATCCAGCGCATCCGGGAGATGATCGAGCTTCCTCTCCGTTTTCCCCAGGTCTTCGACCGGCTCGGCGTGCAGCCTCCCAAGGGTGTTCTCCTCTACGGCCCCCCGGGAACGGGAAAGACGGTGATCGCCAGGGCGGTAGCCGCTGAGACCGATGTTTACTTCACCCACATCTCGGGACCGGAGGTCATCGGAAAATTCTACGGCGAGAGCGAGGAGAGGCTGCGGAATGTCTTCGAGGATGCCCAGGCCCATGCTCCTTCCATCATTTTCATCGACGAGATCGACGCCATAGCCCCGAAACGGGAAGACATGGGCGGCGAAAAGCAGGTGGAACGGCGGGTCGTGGCCCAGCTCCTGGCCCTCATGGACGGCCTCGAGTCCAGGGGACAGATCGTGGTCATCGGTGCGACGAATATCCCCAACACCCTCGATCCGGCCCTCCGGAGACCAGGACGGTTCGACAGGGAAATCTCCATCCCCATTCCCGACAGGAAGGGACGGCATGAAATCCTGACCATCCACACCCGGGGGATGCCCCTGGCGGCCGACGTGGATCTCAAGAAGGTGGCCGAAATGACCCACGGCTACGTGGGAGCCGACCTGGAAGCCCTCGCAAAGGAAGCTGCCATGGCAAGCCTCAGGGAACTTCTTCCGGAGATCGACATGGAGATGGAGGACATCCCCTACGACCGCCTCCTTGCCATGGACGTTCGGATGGACCATTTTCTCGAGGCCTTCAAGGAAGTGGAGCCCTCGGCCATACGGGAAGTCTTCGTTGAGGTTCCCGACGTTACCTGGAGAGATATCGGAGGCCTGGACGAGATCAAGGAAGAGCTTCGTGACGCGGTCCAGTGGCCTCTCCAGCACGGTGACATCTTCGAGAAGTTCGACATCACGCCGCCCAAGGGAATCATGCTCCACGGCGTCTCCGGAACGGGTAAAACCCTTTTGGCGAAGGCCCTGGCCCGGGAAAGCGGAGTGAATTTCATTTCCGTGAAGGGCCCCTCTCTCATGTCAAAATACGTGGGTGAAAGCGAACGGGCCATCCGGGACGTTTTCAGGACAGCTAAGCAGGCTTCCCCTTCCATTCTGTATTTTGACGAGATCGAGTCGCTGGTGCCGGTGCGGGGCAAGGAAAGCGGCAGCGGGGCGAGTTTCACGGAACGGGTGATCAGCCAGTTTCTCGCGGAAATGAGCGGCATCGAGGAGCTCAAGGGTGTGGTGGTTCTTGCCACGACAAACCGGCTCGACCTTGTGGACCCCTCTCTGCTTTCAGGAGGCCGGTTCGATCTGATTCTCGAACTGCCCCGTCCTGATGCCCAGGCAAGGGAGAAAATTTTCGAAATCCACCTGCGAAAAAAACCCCTGTCCTCCGAGGTCCGCATCGCGACACTGGCCCGGCTTACCGACGGCAGAACAGGAGGCGATATCGCCTTCGTTTGCAGGAAGGCCGCCATGCTCGCCGTGAGAGACCATCTGAAAACAGGAGGAGACGGGGAGCTCCTCATGGAATGGCACCACTTCGAATCAGCCCTCAGGGAACTCAAGGAGCTTCCTTCTGTCTGCAGGCAGAACGAGGGAACCAAATAGAAAAAAAGAAGGAGCCCCGTGCTATTCCTGCGGGGCCCCTGTTTTATTTCCCTCCGTCGTCAAGCAGAAGAGGGGCTTCATTATCTTCGTCCTCCGGATCCGGGCCATCGGCTGACGATTCAAGGTCGTCTCCGGGAACCTCTCCAGGGGCGGCCGGAACCGTTCCTCCCGATCCCGAAGTTCCGTACAGCGCCCTGTAAATGTGAAGGTTGGCCATCACTTTTCTGACATAGTCGTTGGTTTCCTCGAACCGGACCGATTCAATCCATTCATCCAGGGGTACGTCCTTTCTTCCGGCGAGCCAGCGTCTTGCCGAGCCGCCTCCTCCGTTGTACGCAGCCACGGACTGCTCCACGTTCCCGAAGGATTTCAGGAGACGGGCTATATGGGCCGTTCCGAGAACGATGTTCTGTCCGGCGTCGTAGATATTGTAATCCTTCATTTTCAGTGCTTTCGCTTCGCTCCGTGCCGTGGAGGGCATGAGCTGCATGAGCCCGGCGGCGCCCACCCAGCTTGTGGCATTGGGATTGAAGGCGCTTTCCTGCCGCATTATGGCCCATACCAGGTTTTCCTCCACCTTGAACCGTTCCGCAGCCTTTTTGACCTCTTCCAGAAAGGGCCGGGGATAGAGAAACTCCATTCCCTTCCTGAAGAACGAAGGCCCCCGGGTGATCTCTCCGGCTATGCGGCCCATCGCCGAATATGCGGCCAGGTGGTCACCGCTCCACTCCGCCAGCCGGGCAGCGCGGAAGAGGGACTTTGGGTCCCCCCGGGAGAGAAAATTCCACCTTGCATAGGTGATGAACCCCCACCGTTCAAGGTCCGAGGGGCTGTCCTGCGCCAGGTGGCGGGGAACGTCAGGAACGATGGACAGCTTGTCCCCGCCGCTGAGAAAAGCGTAGATGGAAAGGGGATGGTTTTTCCGTATCTTTTCAAGAGCCGCTGCCCTCCTTTCCTGGAGCTTCAGCCGTCCATACCCCTTTGCGAGCCAGTAGAGAACCCTTGGACGCCAGTTTCCGTCCATTCCTGAGGCGATGCTCTTTTCCCATATCTGCACCGCACCCTTGATGTCCCCGCTGTTCCACCGGTCCCATCCACGGTTGTAGAGGATACGGGTGGTGAAGGCCGAATCCGGTATGAGGGCGATGACCTTTTCCTCGAGTTCCCGTTTTTCCTTTCCCGAAGCGTGGGTCGAGAGGGAATACAGGGCTCTCGCCTTTATCGCTCCCTCCCGGGAGGCCGCAACTTCCCTGAGCACTCTGAGGGCCCTGTCCTTCTGGGCTCTTCCTGCGAGGATGGAAATTCTCCGTATGGAGGATTCGGCATAGGAGGTGCCTTTCCGCGCCAGGTAACTCCAGAGCTCGAGGGCTTCACCGTATTTCTTCAGGCTATAGAGGGAAAAGGCCCGGTAGTATCTCGCCTTTCTTCCGTTGCGGGACGCGAGGGGAACAGCCTTGAGGAGGGGGACTGCTTTCCCGTGCTGACCCCGAAGGTAAGCGGCATAACCGACTGCGAAATTCACGTCGGTCTTCCATGGTTTCGGCAGGGATTCCAGCACCTTCAAGGCGGCACTGTTCCTCGGGTAGATACCGAGAAGGTTGAGAGCATAGGCGGTCTTGTCTCCGGGCAGTCCCAGGAGGAGCGTGAGGGCGGTCGACTGCTGGGCGGTGTTTTCAGCGAGGCTGTACATGCGCTGAAGATACTTTTTTCTTGCTTCGGTGTCCTCTTGAGCTGTCAGCCGGTAAAGGGCATAGGCAACATAATAGGCCACGTCAGGGGATGCCGCAGGAAGAAACCTTGCAGCGGCCTTCTTCGCCTCATCCTTTCGGGCGGTTCTCTCCAGCCCGAGAATGGTCATGAGGGTACCGTATGGCTTTACTGATTCCGGCCAGTGCGGGGCTGTTTTCTGAAGAAGTTCCAGCGACTCGGCCCATTTTCCGCGAAACCAGAGAGCGTTTGCAGCAAGAGAAAGCTCTCTCGGAGAAAGTGAGCCGCTTTTTTGCGCCAGCAGTGTATCCACACTTCTCCAGTCCCTGGCGGAAAAAAGTTCCTCCATGCCGGAAGCTGCCCCTGCCGGAAAAGCAGGGAGGAAGAAGACGATGATTAAAATACAGAGGACAGCGGATGCTTTCAGCAATCCGGGCACCGGCATCACTCCTTTCACATTTTTCGGGGATTATAGGGGAAGGGCGGGAATAAATCTCCGGTAAAACTCCCTAATCAGAGGCAGACGGCGTTGCGTCCCTTCCTCTTCGCCCGGTAGAGAGCCTGGTCAGCCCCCATGAGCAATTCATCAGGCCCGCTGGAGGAAGGGTTCCATTCACATATGCCGAGACTGGCTGTCACGGTAAAGGGTGTACCGCTCCCCTGCTGCGGCACAGGGAAAAAGGGTTTTTTTTCTATTACGGAACATACCCTTTCGCAGATCCTGAGAGCATCGTCACTCTTCAGGCCCGGAAAAACAAGAAGGAACTCCTCCCCGCCGTACCTGCCCACGAGGTCGTAGCTCCTCACCGCCGAGCGGATCCGGCGGGCCGACTCCGCCAGGACGGAATCGCCCGTCAGGTGGCCGTACCTGTCGTTGACCTCCTTGAAATGATCGAGGTCCAGAAGGGCAATGGCAAATGATTCCCCGGACCGCTCGGAACGGGCGAATTCACCCTCGAGGCCGTCAATGACAGCCCTCCTGTTGGGGAGGCCTGTGAGCGCATCGTAGAGGGCCGCCTTCCTGAGCTGTTCCTGGAGAAGCAGGATTCTTTCTCCGACCTTTATCCGCATCTGCAGTTCCTGGGAATCGAAGGGCTTTGTCACATAATCGTCCGCTCCCGCATCGAGGCCGGCAACGACGTTTTCCTTTTCTCCCTTGACGGTCAGCATGATGATGTACTGGTACGGCCTTCCCTTTCGTGCCTCCTCACCCATGCGGAGCCTCCGGCAGATCTCGGGACCGCTCAGGCCGGGGAGCATCCAGTCAAGGATCGCAAGGAAGGGCGGATCTTCACCGTTCAGCACCGAAAGAGCTTCCACGCCGTCGGAAAGGGCTACAGTCTCGTACCCCCATTTTTCGAGCAGGGACTGCAGCATGAACAAAGATGTCGCGTCATCTTCGGCAACAAGAATTTTCATAGGGTCATTCATCCTTTCCATTCTCCGGCGCTTTTTCGATGTTTGTCTTCACTGCCCAGAACTTCGGCAAGAAATCGTGTCCGGGCCGCAAAAACGTCCGGCATGAGGGCTCGGGCTTCCGACCCTTTGCCTGCGGCGGCGGCCTCTTCCACCGCTGCCGCTGCAGCCATGATTTCCCTGGATTCCACGTTCGCCGCCGCGCCCCGAAGGGTATGGGCCTTCATCTTCGCTTCGTCGAAATCACCCGACTGGATAAGGGCGGCGAGATCCTCCACAAGTTTAAGAGAATCCTCAACGAAAAGCTGTATGGTCCGTTCGCAGAGTTTTTCATCCCCCCCCATACGTTTGAGGAGGAGATCCTTTCTGAAGATGCTCTTTTCATTCCCGCTGTCCCAGTCGGCATTCCGAAGATTTTCCACTCCGAGGTTTTTCAGAAGAAGTCTCGCGAGTTCCTCAGGGAGAACCGGCTTGCTGATGTAGTCCGTCATGCCCGCCCTGAGATATTTTCCCCTGTCGGCGGGAAGGGTGTTGGCCGTCATGGCGGCTACGGGAACCTCCCGGTCCAGGACGGGGGACGAGGAATCCCTGATGGCGGACACGGCTTCCAATCCATCCATCACCGGCATCTGGATATCCATAAGTACAAGATCGTACCTTCTCGATGAAAGTTTTTCAATGGCCACGGCACCATTTTCCGCAGTTTCTATCACCGGGACGCCCATTTTTTCGAGCAGCGAAACCGCCACCATCCTGCTTGTTTCGTTATCCTCCACCACGAGCACCGAATACCCGGGAGGGAAAACTATTGCGGTTCCGGCAGCCTCCCTTTCGCGGGTCTTTCCGGGCAGGATCTTCAGTGGAAGGAAGAACCGGAAATGGGCTCCCTGCTCATCCTCAGGCTCGATGGATATCGTTCCTCCCATGCCCTCCACGAGTCGCTTCGAGATCACGAGGCCGAGACCGGTTCCGCCGTATTTTCTCGTAGTGGAGGGGTCCCCCTGGACAAAGGGGCGGAAGAGCCGGCCCGCCTGTTCTGCTGAAATGCCGATCCCCGTGTCCCGAACATCCACCTTGAGGAGACACTGTCTCCCATCCCCGGGGAGAATGTCGCCGAGGACGGAAACCTCCCCCTTTGAAGTGAATTTCAGGGCATTCCCTATGATATTGCCGAAAACCTGGCGTATCCTGAGAGAATCTCCGGAAACAGCTGCAGGAACCTGTCCCGTGAGGTCCATCCTGAACCGGAGATTTTTCTGCCGTGCTCTCGGAAGAAAGCTGTCCCGGATGCTGTTCCAGAATTCCGGAAAGTCGAAGGGGGCATCCTCGAAGCTGAGCTTTCCGGCCTCGATCCTTGAAAAGTCGAGGAGATCGTTGATAAGCCTGAGCAGTGACGATGATTCATCCCTGAGGATCCTGACCATGTCTGCCTGGCGGGAGTCAAGAGCGGTGTCCTCGAGCAGGCTCGCCATGCCGATAATTCCGTTCAGGGGGGTTCGTATTTCGTGGCTCACGTTGGCGAGAAAGGTATCCCTGGCCCTCATGGCCTCGGCAAGACTCCGCTCAGATTCTTCGAGCCGTTCGATTTTTTTGCTGAGCTCGCTGTTCAGGCCCCGGATCACAGTGTACAGTTCTGCATTCTGGAGCAGTCCGGCTGCCGTGCTGAGGACCACGGTGAGAAAGGCGAAGGAAAGGTCAAGAATATCGGCGTCGTCTTCTCCCAGGTATCCCATGAACATCCCCATGGTCCTGTTCTGGGTGGTCATGGAATGAAGAAGAATCTGCCCCTTCCCATCGGTGGCTGTAACGATGACCGGCCTGTTCCTGTCCACGGCCCAGGCGAAAGTTCTATCTTCAACGAGGGGAAGCATTTCCTTTTCGAAAAAGGATATGCCGGAGGGAGGATCGCAGAACTCAAGGGACATGTCGAGACCGTCATGGGAGAAGACGATAAAGGCCAGGGACTCAAAGGAAATGAAGGAACGAACCTTTCGCGCGCATTCCTCGAACAGGGCATGAAAGGAGAATTCCTCGTCCACTACCACGGAAAAACCGAGGGAATCCACCGCCGATTCGAGAAGGCGTTTTGCCGCCTCCCGCTCCCTGGTAAGTATGGCCAGTCTTTCTTTCATCTTCTCCATGACATCTCCGCTCATCATTACAGCCTCAGGCAACAAGAAAAATGTGCATGATCTCCCGGATCTGCCGTTCGCCCTGGACAAGAACCGATTCAAGATCCCCTTCGTCGAGCCCGAGATAGTCCCATATTTCCGGCGCGACGGCGGAAATATAGACCGATCCGCTGGTTCCCGCGCGGAGTCCGTTGGCGATGTAATCCGCGGCATGAACAAAGGCGGATTCCTCCGGAGCGTTTTCATCCAGTGGCGAATGGTGGAAGTCGCAGAGCTTCCTGATGCTTTCAGGGATGTTCCACTCTTCGAGAAGAACCTTTCCCACAGCGGCGTGGTCGAAGCCGAAAACCCTCTTTTCCGCGCGCCAGAGGGGAATCCGCTCAAAAAAGGAAAGCTCGAGGGCATAGGTCATCTCCGCCGGCGTCTTGGTGTAAAGAATGATTCTTCCGAGGTCGTGCAGGAGTCCGGCGAGAAAAAAACGCTCCTCGTTCCGGATCCTCCTCGAATAGGCCAATAGGCGGGAAAAGACACCGCATGCGATGGAGTGCTTCCAGAGGGATTTCATGTCAACGTATGCGGGCGGCACATGGCGGAACACCGTCATGGTGGAAACCGCAAGGGCGAGGGCCGTCAGTTCGTTCGCCCCGATGATGGCGATTGCCCTGGGAATGGACAGAATCGGGTTAGGGAAACCGTAAAAGGAGCTGTTCACCAGACGAAGAAGGCGGGCGGTAAGACTGGGATCCTTGCTCACCACTTTAGCGATGGTGGTGGCTGAACTGATCGGAGAATTGATGACTTCCTGTATCTTGAAGTAGATATCCGGGAATGAAACAAGCCGTACTTCGTTCTTTGCGAGGCCATAAGCTGAAAAAGTCCGCCCGAAGTGTCCCTCGGGAGGGCGCGGGAGCTGTTTCATTTCGGGAAGAGGTGCCGGAAGTTTGCCCGAAGCGATTTCTCCGGCGAATTTTCTCGTGCAGAATGACCGGATTCCCGCTGAAGCCGGCGTTTCGCCTTCCGCAGGCGGGAGGTAGGAATCCACAAAAGTCCCGGCCGACCTGAGAGCCTCTTCCCGGAGGTGCTCCTCCAGCGCTATTTCCGCATCCTCGGCTCCTTCCACTGACGCACCGGTGACGCCCCATATCTTGAACATCCGGATATGGTTCTCTTTCAGAACAGAGCCTCTGCCCAGGATGAACCTCCCGTTTGGAGCCGACAGGTCTTCTTCGAGGACCATCCCCTCCCGGAGATTGTTTACGCTCACCCTGCCCATGAAAGGTCCGTTTCCTGCCAAGGAATATGCCGTCGTTTCATTCAGTCCTCCGGGGGAGAGGAAAACAGGGAGAGGATCTTGCCGCTTCCCTTGAGACCCGACCCGGTAAGGACCGCCGCCACCGGGCGTTTCCCGCCTACCGAACCGTCACGGGAAAGCATTTCAGCCGCAGCGCCGACAATGGCACTCGTGGGTTCAACGAAGTATCCTCTTCGGGCGAGCTTCACAAATCCGTCCCAGATTTCCCTGTCCGAAAAAGAAAGGACGGCTCCTCCGGTTTTTCGAACCGCAGCGAGGACGTCTCGCCCTCGAACAGGTTCCGCGGAGCTTATACCTTCTGCTATGGTTTCCCTCTTTTCCACTCTCTCCGGAGAAGGACTCCCTTTCCTGAAGGCCTCCTCCAGGGGAGCGCAGTTTTTCGGCTGAAGGGCGAATATCTTCGGAAGGGTTTCTATTTCTCCGCTTGAAAGAAGTTCTTCAAAGGCCAGGGCGCAGCCGAGAACGAGGCTTCCCTGTCCGGCAGGAAGAAGAACAGCTTCCGGAGCGGTGAATCCAAGCTGCTCCCACAGTTCGAATGCGAAGGTCTTGATCCCGTGGGCAAACCACGGACTCCAGTTGTGGCTCCCATAGAATACGGTCTCCGCAGCCTTCTCTGCTGCCCTGGTCGTATCCTCCCTGGAACCGGGCACCCGCTCAAGATCCGCGCCGTAGGAGGCAACCTGGACACACTTCCCCTCCGAGGTGTAGGCGGGAACAAAAACCCGGCACCGGATGCCCGCCCTGGCACAGTAAGCCGCCATGGAGGCTCCGGCGTTTCCTGAAGAATCCTCGATGACTTCGGAGATTCCCTGGTCCCTCAGTCTGCTTACCAGGTATGCCATCCCCCGGTCCTTGTAGGAGCCGGTAGGGCAGGCATAGTCGAGCTTGAGGAAGAGGTTCATGCCGTTCCATTCTTCCCGGACAAGAGGGGTCCACCCCTCACCAAAGGACACTTTCTCCTCCGGTTTTTCCAGGGGAAGGGACGATGCATAGCGCCACATTCCCTGCTCAGCGGGACATATTCGGCTTCTGTCCATAGGAGGAGTTCCGCTGAAGTCCGCAAGAAGCGGAGCCCCGCACACACACCTCCACAGAAGACTGTCTTCCCGGACCACCGTACCGCAGAGGGAGCATTGAAGCATTATTTTTCCGTGATTGGTCATAATAGGATATTATACGTAATTTTCCCCTTTCCTGCAGGGAAAAAATACGCAAGAATTTCAATGAAAACGCTGTAATTGAAAGACATTCCTCCGGGGTATTTCCCCGGAAAAAAGGGGGAGAACGTTGTGAAAAAAATACGGAGAATCCTTCCCGCCGTTTCTCTTCTGGCCCTTCTTTTCACGTGTGCTGCTGAAGCCGCCATAGACCAGGCCGCGGTGCACCGTGCATGGGCAAAAATTTCCGCAAAGTCAGGAATCGAACACAAGCCTGTCAACTTCGAGAACAAAAAGGAACCCAACGCCTGGGTGAAGTTTTCACCGGGGAATCACTCGGTTCATGTAACGACCGGACTGATGGCCATACTTGACGAGGAGGACGAAATCGCCGGCATCCTCGCCCACGAAGCGGGGCATATCCAGCTGGGACACTACAACAGCTCCGTGGGGCGCAGCCTGCTTTGGGGACTTCTTTTCCATGCCCTTGACGGCAATACCGCAGGGGAAATCGCCGGGGGCGTCGGCATGGCCCTGGCGGAATCCGGCTTCAGCAGGGAACAGGAAGTGGCCGCAGACGACTACGGGACCAGGACCTCCGCCGCCGCCGGCTACAGTCCCTGGGGTCTCGTCCGGGCCATGGAAAAAATGAAGGCCGCCGGGTACAAGACATCGCCGAACGGATTCAATTCCCACCCTCCCACTGAAAGAAGACTACTCCGCCTGAGAAACAACGCTTCGGCTATAGAACAGCGGAAATGAAGGAATAACCAGAAACCATCGCCACTTTTGCAGAAGCGGGAGCCTGTGCTGCAGGATCCCGCTTCCGCTGTATAATATGGCCAATCTTCAGCTCGATTTTTTCAGACGTCTTATCGTACCCTTTCCGGGTGAAAGCGAGGTGGTCGCAATGCATTTGACTGTGTCGGTCCTTGCGGCTCTGATCCTCTTTTCAATGCCGCTCCAGGGGGCGTCCGCAACAGAGGAAATGGTGACCGTGGAA
>Ga0123326_1000520_pt1 | contig 37952 bp, 18 predicted proteins | sample BioC13SIPDNA_FD_89739 | JGI IMG/M metagenome (GOLD analysis project Ga0123326, IMG submission 89739) | Anaerobic biogas reactor microbial communites from Washington, USA - Biogas_R1_A C13 SIP DNA | ecosystem: Engineered > Bioreactor > Anaerobic > Unclassified | place: Washington, USA | collected...
GCCATTACAAAATCCACAACCGCCCGGATGTGGACTGGATGTCCAAACCGCCCGATTGACAAACGCGCGCATCGCGGACTGAATCGTGCCGTTGGCTGATCCTTGCGCCGCCCTCGCCGGGGTCGGCGCTTTTCGTTGGCTGATTTCATCGCGCCCCCCGGCTATTCCCCTGCTCCGGCCAGCCTGTGAAGTTCGGCAAGGCGATACCTTTTCATGCCGCGAATCATGACGGGATGCAACACGCCGTCCTTTTCCAGCCGCAGGACCGTGAACCGGCTGCAATCCAACATCCGCGCCGCCTTCGCCTGATTCGTCACTAGCGGTTCCGGCTCGCCGCGCAACACGGCTTCGATGGCGGCTTCCCCGGCCTCGCGGATTTTCTTGGGGGCGACAATTAATTTCTCGATGGCAGTCACGGGATCACCTCCTGCTGAAATAGGTCCGGCCATAGTTCAAAGGCTTCGGCGTTGAGTGCCGCCGCGATACGCACGGCCTCGTCCCGGCGGGGCGGATAGCGGTCGCGCTCGAAGGCGAATATCCGCATCTCCTTCGATCCGGCCAGTTCGGCCAGTTGTGCCGCCGATAGGCCAGCGGCCTGCCGTTTCAGCTTTAGGGTAAGGTTCATTTCGATCCTTGTTGTTGTTGACTTTCACCCCTACATAATGTATCAATGTCCTATCTTGAAGATTGAAACCGTCAGCTTGGAAAAAACGGCCCGGATGCTGGGGAAGTCGGCACGTCAAGTCCGGCGATACGTCGCCACAAAACAGCTACGCGCCAGCGGGGGTGGGCATGGTATTCCCTATGAGTTTGCCAAGCGTGATCTGATAGCGTTCCGTCGTCGGCTGGCGGCTGGTCCCTTCCGCTCCCACGATAGATGGCAAGGGCGGATTGACGGTGACACCCTCGCCCGGATCGCCCATGCCAGCGTCCTGCGCCAAGATAATCCCGGCGAGTTTCGCCACTATGTCAACGCTGGATTCCTCGACTTATGGAACATCAAGGTTGATCGTCTGCCGGGGATATTCCGCAACTGCCTTCCGGCCCTCGCCACCGTGCCGGATTCAACTCGCCGGTGGGCGGCTCGACTTGCTGACATACTCAATCCACTTGAAATGGATTTTGTCGCGGCGATGTTCATTGTCCGGTTGAATCCATCGGCAGGATTGACGGAGTATGAAGCCGGGGCCTTGCAGTCCGCCCTAGACCTGATGAAACGAGCGCGGCCTCACCTGTTCTACAACGCAAAGACCTTTAGGCAATCGCCGGAAGCATGGGCGGGGATTGCGGATTCAGTCGAAACGGAGTGCCGCGCCAAATATGGCGGGAAGTTTTCCGGCGAAGCCTTCGCCCATTACCGGGAAAGATTTTTCGGACCGGACCGGGATCAAGCGTGGAGCGTATATGCCGCGCATCATCCTATAACTCAATCGGTCAATCGGCTGATTTATGCCGTCCATGCTGGCGACGTTGAATATCTGCGTGCGCTCATTATCCCCAGCATGAAACATCCGCCAGCATTTCCCGAAGCCGATGAAGTCCGCGCATCCCTAACGGCGCTTGCAAAGAAAATCCGCGCCCTGCGTGAACGTGCGGACCGCAATCCCAGCGCAAACCGCGTCGGGCAGGTTTTGGGATTACACTATCGGGTGCAGGGATGCAGGGTGGCGAGAAGCATACGGGACAAGCTAGACCGGGGAGATGTTATCGCCCTGTGCGCGGATTATCTACAATGCGATGCTCCCCGCGTCTGGAAGTCGCGGCCTACGCGAAAATATCGCTCGGCAGCAGATTGATCGCGGCGACTTCCTCGCGCTCCTTCCCTGCGTGCGAATAGAGTTGCGTGATCTCATCGCTTGTGTGGCCGACAAGTCGCTGCGTCGTCGCCTGTGGCACGCCGGACACGGCGCACATGGAAACGAAACTATGCCGGAGAGAATGGAAGCCCCGGAGTGAAGCCCTGCGCTTCCGTTGTTCACCTGTCTCTTCCGCCGTCGTTTCGATCCCGCAAGTTTTCAAGAACTGGCGGAAGGCAACCGCTACGTTCGAGCGGTCTGCATCGTAAGCCTTCACCATGTTCGGAAACAGGAAGCCCGACGGGTTCTTGCCCCGCGCGCGCCGAAGTTCATTAAGAAGCGCGGCGAGTACAGCATGGAGCGGGATTTCCACCACGCGCCGCTTGCCCTTCTTCCGGCGCTCGACCTTGGCCGGGATCACCGTGATCTTCGTCGCGGAAATATCTTTCCAACGGAGATGGATTGCATCAGTCAAGCGGAGTCCGGTGTAGATGCCGATGCCGACCAGATAACGCCAGTCACCCGCCGCCTTCGCGCATATCGTTTTGAGTTCTTCGGGAGTGAAGGCTTCGCGGGATTGCGTCTGGAGTTCCGGCACGGTCAGATTACCCGTGAAGGGATTCGACACGATCCCGGCCTGTTTTTCCAGCACCCGGAAAAACGAGCGGAGAAACTTCAAATGCGCCCCGTAGGTTCTCTCGGTCACGCCGGAAGCCATGAGTTCGCCCATGTATTCCTCGCCCTGCGCCTGTGTCATTTCGTGAAGGTTCACGATGGACTTTTCAGCGGCCCACTTCTCCAGCCGTTTCCAGATGGCGGAATATCCGGCCAGCGTGTTCGGCTTCGGATTCCCAAACCGCGACTTGTTCGGCATGGTCAGCCATCGGCTCCACGCATCCCCGAAGGGCAGCGTTGAGGACTGCAATCGGATCAGCCGTTGCCCATAGTCGAGCCGCTTGCTCTGGCGCTCATCCTCTGGCATCCCGTCCAGCTTGGCGAGAAGCAAGTGGAACAGTTCGTCGGCGTTCAACGTTCCAACCGTCGCGGCCCTGTGGCCGTCTGCGATTTTCTGCGCCTGCTTTTTGTTTTCTGTTCGCGTTGACTTCCACTTGTCTTTCCCGCCGACGTGGACGCGGTAGTAGTAGAACGGACTTCCCGCAATCTTGAATACCTTTGTCATGGCGTGCCTCCTGTTTCTACGTGTAGCCTCGCGTAGAACTCTGGAGATGTCAAACCAAAAACGTAGAAATATTGTAGAAGTGCGGTTTGAGAAAAATATCCCGCGAAGCTATAAATACTTGCGGGAGATGGCGTACCTGCAGGGAGTCGAACCCCGAACCTTCTGATCCGTAGTCAGATGCTCTGTCCAATTGAGCTACAGGTACGTCAAACTGTTCGCTTTCTACACTATGGGCTGTGCTTTGGCAACTGTCTGTTTGCTTTTTGTCCGTTTTCCATGAGGAGGGCCAGTCCTATTGACCCAGAACCGTCTCTGCCGTATGCTCGCTCCCGTTTTTAAGCAGATTCGCGAGGGCGCCATGGTCATGAGTCTCTGTGCGGGCCTGCCGCTGGCAGGTGTCATCTATTCATTCCAGATTTCCGACGGCGTTGGCAAAGCCATCGTGCTGTTTCTGGTCTTTGCATCGATTCTAGTCTGGACCATCATGATCGGCAAGCACCTGGAACTGCGCAAAGTCGAGCAAAAGGATCAGGCCTTCATGCGGGCTTTCGAGCGCCAGGAGAATCCCCTGGAAATCTTCGTCCGCGGCCCGGCCCATCCCGCGAGCCCCATGGCCAAGGTCTATTCGGCGGCCTGTCTGGCCGTCCGGCGGGAATTTGAGGCCCAGGCGCACAAGCAACACCGGACTCTCAGTCAGATTGATCTTTCCCAGGAACGGCTGACCGCCCTGCAGATCGACGCCATCCGCAAGGTAGCCGAATGCGCGGCGGCCGACCAAATCCTGCTGCTGGAGGAGCAGATGGCCATGCTGGGATCGGCCTACACCATAGCGCCGATGATGGGCTTGTTCGGAACAGTCTGGGGCGTGATGATTTCGTTCGAAGCCATGGGGCGGCAGGGCATGGCCAATTTGTCTGCGGTCGCCCCGGGGATTTCGAGCGCTCTGCTTACCACCGTCGTCGGCCTGGTCGTGGCCATTCCATCTGCCTACGGCAGCAACAAATTAAACGAAAAAATCCGTTTTTTGGGTATCCAGATGGAAAACTTCGCCGACAAGTTCGCCGCTCGCCTGCAACAGGCCTTTCTGTACGAGTAAGGAGCCGTCTGTGGCACGCCGCACCGCCCTCAGCCGCAATCGCCAGATCAGCGAGCTCAACATGACGCCGCTGATCGATCTCACATTCCTGCTGTTGATCACCTTCATCATCACCTTTCCCCTCATCGAGCAAGGCGTTCCCGTCCGGCTTCCCAAGGGGGAGGCCAGCCAACTCGACCAGGCCAATACGTTTTCCATTGCCCTTAATGAACAAGCCGAACTGTTCCTGGATGAGGTTCCCACAAGCGAGGAAACCCTGGCGCTGGAACTCAAGGCCAAGGCCGAGGCCAATCCCGACGTGACCATCCTCCTGCGGGCTGACGAACGCATTCCCTACGGCAAGGTGGTGGCCATCTTGCGCCTGGTGCATGGAGCCAACATCACCCGCATGGCACTGGTCACAGCCCCTGCGCCATGAAAAGACGGGAATTCCAGCGACTGAGCCTGCGCCTCAGCCTGGTCCTGCACGGCGCCATCTTCGCGCTGCTGCTGGTTTTGCCCTGGTTTCTGGAAGCCTGTGCCCTGAAAAAACCGGTCGAGAAACTTATGTTTGTTGAATTCACCGTTTCCGTGCCTCCCCCGTCCGCGCCGGAGATGCCGATTCCAGAAGCGCCCACATCTCCGCCGAGCGAGGACATCGCCGAGCCCGCAAAGAAATCCGAACCCGAGCGCCAGCCTCCAGCCCCCAAGCGCGACATACGGCAGACCAACCGCGTGGTCCGGAGGGGGCCGCCGCCCAAAGACCAGCCGCTATCCCCGACCGAGATCGAACGGCTGATCAAGCTGGGCGCAAAGATTTCCGATACCACCCAAGTCCCCACCGGCAGTCAGCTTGCGCTGGGGGCCTATTACAACCATGTCCACGAGCGTATGTACGCCGTATGGCAACAACCGTCCCAGCTCAAGGACCTGCCGGGATTGCGCACCGTTGTCAACATCACGGTCGCGCCCGACGGCCGGATTACCCGCCGGACCAGGACCAGTGGATCCGGCAACGCCCTGATGGATGATTCCGTCATGGCTGCGGTCAATTCGATCAAGGCTCTGCGCGCACTGCCCCCCGGCCATCGCGAACCGGTACAAATCAGCATTCTCTTCGAGATTGCCAAGTAAGGACCGCGCGAATTGCGGCTGCACCTGCACGCGCCAGTCACCTGGCCATGGCTGGAAGGTCGCTCCCCTTGGACTCCAGCGCCTTGAATCACGCCCAGCGACGCCAATACGCGGGCTTAGGGTTCGAAATCCTCGTAATAGTCCTCTTCCCCCTCTACATCCAATTCGTAGCCCTCCTCGTCCTGAGGCAACAAATAGCCTTCCGCGACAAGCTGGGCATCGCGGTCGGGGGTCAATTGGACTGGCAAGGGCGGCAGACCTTCGCGGATGACTTTCATCTGGTAGTCTTGCAGATGTTTTTCAAGTTCGGCACCGGTCAACACCGGTTTGGGAATCTCGATCGGCTTTTGGCGTTCCAACTGCCGCTGGCGCCGGCGCTCGGCATACGAAAGGCGGCGCTCTTCGGCCTGCTTGATCCGATCCTGCTTTTCCGTGGTCGAAAGCACCTGTGTGGCCGAAGAATCCGACCCCATTTTCATCACCACGACTTCTTCGCCTTTTTTGAGAACCGCCTCTTCCTTCTCATAGTCTGCGTCGATCAATTCAATACCGGAGTCCGCATCCTTTTCACCCACCATCAGCGAGAAATAACTGTTGTCCTTTTTATCCGTCACGGCCACGCGAAGATTGCCGTCGTCGAGTTCGTAGATGCCGGAAAGCAACATGCTGGCAGCGAAGGATTCCCCCACCGGCGTCACGCGCTCCGGCTCCACCGGCCGGTCGGGCGGGGCGCCGAACGGCTTGCGATCCAGAATGACCTGATAATCCTCAAAGGGCCGTACGGCCGGAGCGGCATGACTTCCAAGTGCCGCCACCAGGAAAACCAGCATGCATACGAACCATTTCACAATGATGATCCTACCCCCCGGGGCCCGGTCGTGCAAACCCCTTTTGGATCGGGCGCTGGGCCAGATTCAGTTGAAAAGCTTCGGCAAACATTTCGCGCACATGGCCGGGAATCAGCACCAGATGATTGCCCAGCGGCGCTTCCAGTAAATTCCGGGCCCCCGCGCTCGGGATTTGTATGAGCGCCTGGGTGCGACAATGCTGCCCGCCATGAGGATAGCCGGCCAGTTGCCCTTCCGCCCCCCACCATTGATCCAACTGTTTCCCGCCCAGGCGCAGAAGCGTGACTGGCCCCGGCTTCAAGGTCCCAGCAATGCCAATCCCCAATCCCGACTCGAAATGAGTTTGCAGGTGATAGTCATCCGTCAGGCTCAACGGTACAGTACAATGAGCCAGAAGCACCTCGCCGGTCAACACGTTCACGTCGGCTGGATTCGCCATCCAGCCGGAATTCCGGGTGAGATGCCAGAGCCAGCGCAGTAACACCACCGAGGGAATGTCGCCTTCACAGCCTGCTGTAATGCCTTCATCGGCCAGGCGCGATAACGCCAGGCACCCCGTGGTACGGTCTTGAAGCACCAGGTCGAAACATCGCAAGGTGACCCCAGACAACTTGTGAACCGTGATTAATTCCTTCAGCGCCCGATAAATCCGGACCGTGGGGGTGAACGTCTCGCGCGTGATCCCTTCAACACCCGCCGCCCGTTCCCAAATCGCATATTCCGGGCCGGTTTCCGGTACGGGTTCCCGGGCGATCCGCGCCCGCAAGTCCTCCATGGCGATCGATATGATCCGCAGACCGAAACGGGCAAACACGATTTCAGCCAGATGTGAACTCGCCACCAGCCAGTCGGAACTCTCGCCGACACGACCCAGACGGTCTTCAGACAGGCGCCGGTTCGCCTCCAGACAGAGCGCCGTCTGGCGGATTTGGTCAAGAGTTGTGAAATCGTCCGGTCCCCGCAACAGATAAATCCGTCCCGATCCGCCCTCCTGCCGCACCTGAGCCAGGATTTCCATTGCGGCGGGCAGCGAATTGTGAGCGGAATGGGCAATCATCAGCAGCGATCCCGGCTGGCCCTGTTGTTGGCAGGAGTGGTACCGACGAAGAACCTCCTGTTCCGTTCCGCCGGTCAGGATCAGAAAGAACGCGCTCCCCGTCACCGTTCCTTCGGCGGGCCTCCCCCCCGTTTCCTGCAGGGCCACTTTATATCGGGCCAGATAACCCGACAGGCTCCCGGAATCATGCAGTCGGGAGGCAATGGGAATGTAGTGGAAAGGCATGTCGTTTCTTTCTGTCCTGCGGAAATCCTAACGACAGTCACCGGTTGCGCACAATAGCAGACTTGAATGCATGGCCGATTTGTGGTTGAAGCCCTTCATGCCCCGGTAGCTCAGTTGGACAGAGCAGCGGTTTCCTAAACCGCAGGTCGCGCGTTCGATCCGCGCCCGGGGTGCCGACTTCCCCTCCACCAACCTTCATGAAGCAAGAGGGCTTTATCAACCTGCGCGTGCCACTGCCCGGGCCGGAATCCAGACTTAAAAACAGACTACTTCGCCCTCTTCGTTCAGAAAACAGTTGGGCCGGGGAGGAGGAGGCGCTTGGGCCGGGGGCTGGATACGGGGTGACAGTAGATTGTCCACTGTTTCCGTTCGAAAGGCAGCTACCGGGCCTGTTTCAATCGTCCGGATGCGAAAATCGCGATAAACCATGTCGCCCATGCGGGATTCAAACGGCCGGACCTTCCCGCCTTCGTGGCGATCAAAGCGCATTCCATTCCAGAAATCGAACGGAAGATTCACCCGGAAGCCGACGAAAAAGTCGGTCCGGTTCAGTTCGTCATCCTCATACCATTCGGCATCGAAAGTCAGGTTCGGGTGCAACCGGGATTCGATCCGGGCCTTGAATCCGGAATAATCCGGGCGGAAGTCCGAAGCGAAGTGATAATAACCGCCAAACACAGCGGTCGGGGCGAAGCGATCCAGGCCCGGCAGCCAGAGCCCGGCTTCGGCGTCATATCCCTGCAGGGGCTCTTCATAGGAGTGATATCGCGTGGTGGTGGTGGTGCGCGCCCGCCCACTGCTTTCCGTGACGACATCCTCCGTCTGCGCCAGGATTTTTTCATCCGTGACCGGATAATAATAATTGGCACGCAGGTCGATCCACTTGGACAGCAATTCCACGCCTGCGCCGATCTGACCGAAGGTGTTGTCGTGCTCCGTCGCCCGCAGGTCATAAAACACGTTGACGCCCGCGATCAGCGCCGGTTTGGACCACAGGTGCCGCGCAACCAGGCCGGCATTGACTTCCTGGGCATCATTTTCCACGGTTGAGCCGCGCAGGTTCAGGAACAGCATGGCCTGGCCGGGCTTCCACGCCGGCACCAGGACATCGGCCACGTATTCCTGCACGTCCCCCCCGCGGGCGCCGAGGGTCAAATGGCCCGGATCCCACCTCGAAGAAGCGGCATCCGGGTTTGTTTCACCGGCCGGCGACAGGCCGGCGACCAGCAGGCAGATTCCATATGACATCCACAAGCGCTTATTCATGGGGGCTCCTATGCGTCTCACTGTTGTTCCGCCTTGATCCGATAAAACAGCCGCGGGTCTCCGACTTGCACTCTCACGACCAGGACCAGATGTTCCGTCTCGGCATCCAAGGGGGTCGCCGATTGGTTGATCACGGCGCCGGTGCAATCCGTCCAGGTCAGCAGATCGAAGCTGCATTGCAGGATGAAGGCCAGGGCGGGATCATTGCTCCGGCGGTCGTACGACAGTTCCATATTCCCCGAACCTTCCGGCTGGATATCCAGCACCCCCGGGGCATCCCGGAGATTTGGATTTCCGGCAAAGGCATATTCCTGGTCGTTGCTGGCCGAATCGCCATCCGGATTGGCGGCCCCGCCCCAGACCGTGGGTTCCAAGGCCGGATTGCCCGTGGCATTGCCGAACCGGTCCTGATTCCACGTGTCCCGCGGCGTCGCCGGGTTGTTGCTGGCGCCGACGACCACCTGGAAGAACGTGGCGCTGGCACCGCCCCGCAGGTCCCGCGCAGTCACATCCACCCGAACAATGCCGTTGGATGTCGGCGTCCCCGCAACCGCCGAGCCATTTGCGAACAAACCGTGGCCATCACCCGACAAGACAATATCGTATGTCAAGGCGTCATCCGCGTCCGCATCAAAGAAGGTCCCCGGGGGGATGTCAAACAGGAAGGGCTGTCCCACTTCGGCCATCTGATCCGGGATCGGGACTTCCACCACGGGGGGAGTGTTGTGATCGAAGCGATAAATAAAGGCATGCCCCTGATTGGACACCAGGCTCAAGTCGGACGGGGCCCCCACGATGGCGGTGCCCCGGTTGTAGCGCACGGCGGAGCCGTACAGGCCCGCGGTGCTGCCAGCGGGCCGCGTGAATTTCTCGATCAGGTTCCAGTTGGTCGAACCGACTTCGGCCCGTTCATACAAGAAGGCGGCCCCGATGTTCTGTGCCCCGGAATTATACGGCGCTCCGATGAACAACTGGCGGCCCCTGACCGAAAGACTGTACCCGAAGCGCCGAACGGTATCACTGCGCCGGTCCAGTTCCTGGACCAAGGTGAAGAAGTCCGATCCCGCCGCGGTTTCATAGAGGAAGACACGACCGGCGTCGGTCACCGTACCGGCAGGCATGCCCGGGGCGCCCACGGCCAGGAGGCCGTCATCCAGCGACACTTCCCAGCCGTATTCTCTGGAGAGATTGGTTTCCGCCGCGGTGAGGATCTGAACCAGTCCCCACTGTTCCGGTCCACCAGCGTTTCGCGACAGACAAAACACCGCGCCTTCCCTCACGGTGGCGCTGTCGGCCGCATTGTAATGGGGCGCGCCAACAACCAACTGGTCTCCGGACAATGCCACGCTCCACCCGAACAGGGAATTGGAACTGCCCGCATCGGCCGGGGCCCAGCGCATGATTTCCCCCCACGCGTCGGGGCCGCCCTGATTGCGGCCAAACAGCAGCACGGCGCCTGTCGGCTCCCCCGTGCCATAGAAATCGACTTCAGGCGCACCGACCGCCAGCAAATCCCCATCCAGGGCCACGGACATGCCAAAACGGTCGGCCGGCGGCAGACCAACCGGGGCAATCCGCACCCCTTCGCCCCAGTTGTCGGTTCCGCCGGCATTCCGTTCGAAGAGATAGACCGCGCCCACCGTGGCGCCGCTGACTTCACTGTTGATGGCTCCAACCGCCAGCCGGTCATCGGTGATGGACACCGCCCGTCCAAACCGATCGTTGGTCGTGAGCGTCGCGGGCTGCAGTTGCCTCCATTCCACCCAGGTATTGGTGACGCCGGGCACGCGTTTATATATGAAAGCGGCACCGGAATTCGGGGCGTTGACTGAAGCGTTGGGTGCGCCCACCACGGCGAAATCGGCGATGGCGCCCACCGCCAGACCGAAGGAACCCTGCTGCAGCGGATCCGCAGGCCGCACCGCCGCCTCATAGGGATGGCGTGCTATCACGCTGGTATTCAGATCCACTCCCGGCGGGGCAAACCCGTCGTTCACCTCGAGACGGAAATGGGTGACTTGAGACCCGCCGACCGCCACCGAATTCGTTCCCACGGTAAAGGCCAGGGCGCGCAACTGCGCCGTGGCATCTGCGGCAGAAATCGGGCTGGCCGTATATACGCCGTTGGAACTGGCGACAAAACTGCCCAGGTTGGTCAAGGTTCCCTGCCGGGGTTCCAGCATGGTCACGGTGACGGTCAGCGGCTGCAGGGCCAGATCATCCACTTCGGTGATGATCACGGTCGGGAATGGATTGACCGGAAGCTTGTAGTAGAACTCCTGATCGGCGACGGTTCCGGATATAATGGGCGGATCGTTCACCGCCGTGACATCGATGGCCGTTTCGGTATCGACCACTGGCGGAGATTTGTTGTCCGTGACGGAAATGGTGAAATGCGTTGTTTCGGTGGTCGGAACGGTAATCCGGTTTTCGGTTGGCACGAAGATCAATTCCCTGATCTGGATGGTGGCGAAAGCAGCGGTGACGTTCGTCAGGACATAGGATCCGCCGCCGGCATCCGCAAACACCCCGAGATTCACGAGAACGCCCTTGGCGGGATCGTCAAGCGCGACGGCCACGTCAATTCGCTCCTGCAGTTGTTCGTCCACCTCGATCATGGTCACCCCAACAAACGGCCGCCCGGTTTCCTTGTCGGTGATCGGCAAATTGGGCGGCTGGTTGACCAGGACGGGCGGATCATTGCGTCCCTCAACCACAAGGGTGATTTCCGCGGTATGTCGATCGCTGCCCGCTTCATGGACGACCACCTGGGCCAGTCCGGTCACCAGGATGCCGGAATCATCCGCGACGCGGTAGGAGAAGGTCTCCGTATAAGGATAAGATCCGGGAAAGGCGGCCGCAGGCGTATATCGCACCGTATTGGATCCGCTGAGGAGCACGGTCCCGCCCGCATCAGCCCCGAAAACACTGTCTAAAACGTACTCTTCGGCATAGGCGGCCCCCAGCACATCGTTGGCCAGAACGTCCAATTCCTCGTCCACGGCATCGGAAGGCACGCAGAACAGGTTGGGCAAGGTGGGCAGGCTGCCCACACGCACCTGAACGGGCGCGGTGCCGGTGCCGCCCAGGCCGTCGTTGACATCATAGGTGAACTGGTCCATGCCCACGAAACCGGTTGCCGGCGTGTAGACCACGTTCGCCCCGTTGATGACCACGGTTCCGCCATAAAGTGTCGGCGACACCCCGGTGATGCTCCAGCCGGCGGAAGTGCCCGGCAGGGCAAAGTCGTTCGCCAAAACTGGCAGGGCGTTGCCGGTTGAATTCCGGGCGACGGTAAAGGCGTCGGCCTGGGTGACAGCCACCAGGTTGCTGGCTCGGTTTTCCACCCGCACGCGCACCACGCCGGAGGCCCGGCGATCGCCGCCATCGGAGATTTCATACGTGAACTGCTCCACGTAGCCGGACGCAGGAATAAGCACGGGCCGGTACAGCAGCGACTGCCGGTCCGGTGAAATCTCGACGGACCCGCCCTGATTGGGGGCATTGGTCCCCTCGCCCAGCGCGATGATTTCCATGACCTGATCCAGCGGGGGCTGAATCCGGTCGTTCCACAAGACCGGCAGGGTGAAGCACCGGGCAACGTTGGTGCCGGGCGCGATCTCGAAGAACACCGCATAATCGTCGTCGTTCGCAAACAGGTCGCCCCGCCGCACCGAAATCGTCACCCGCGTGACATCCGACGACGCGGAATCCGACATCAGATAGGTGAAACTTTCCTCGCCGTAGAAACCATCGGCCGGAGTATAGACCAGTGTATCCCCGGCCTTGGAGACGAGGCCGCCATTGTCCGGGGCATCGGGGCCAGTGCCAATGCTCAGGATCGAATAGGTCCGGTTGACGTTCGGATAACCGATATCGTTGGTCAGGACAGGCAGGACATAGCCGGAGCCGCCGCCCCGCACGATGTAGCGGTCGGGATTGGCATAGGTGCCGGACGGCACGGTGGCAATGGTTACCCGCCCGGTGGCGGTGCGGGGAGCAGCGCCGGCGTCCTGCACCACGTAGTTGAAATCCAATTGGCCCACGGTGCTTGACGGCGTAAAGAGCAGGTGCGTGCCGCTCCCGGCCACATGCAAGGTGCCAATGGCGGTGGGATCGGCGGGATCCACCGACAGGATTGTCAGGGTGCCCTGCCCATTGGGCATGATGCGATCATTCGCCCGCACAGGCAACGCCACTGGGACGGGATTGGTGGTGGCGGCAATCGTGTAGAAGTCCGACACCACCTCCAACGGACCCACGACGATGGACAGTACACCTGTGCCGGTTCCCCCGATTTGATCGGTGGCCACGTAGCGGATCTGCTCGGTGCCGATAAACCCGGGCTGGGGCGAATAGATCAACCGGGTTCCGGCGGCATTGGTTGTCAGCGTGCCAAAGGCCGCCGGATCAAGGATGTCCAGGATGCGGAGAGAGGCGGTCGATCCCGTCACCAAGCCGTCGTTGGCCAGCACGTCCAACTCGTTACTGAAGCTGCCCGGCAGCACGCTGCACGTGTCGTTTTGGATCGCCAGGGTGCCGCGCCGTTCGATGATGTTGACCACTACGTCCGCGCGGGCCGTGGCGAAGCCCCCGGCGTTGACCTCATACGTGAACGTCAGCGGGGCCAGCCCGTTGGTCGCCGAAAAGACGAAAGCATTGTTCGTCAGGACCGGCTGGCCCGGGAGCGACGAATCCACCAGCGCCGCAATCGTCAGGCCTGCCCCCGTCTGGGGCAGCATGTGGTCGTTGGCCCGCACATTCAGGACCACGGTTTCGCCGGCCGCCACCGTGAAGGCATCGTCGGCAGCATGCAGCATGCCGTTGAGGGACGGGATGACGGACCGGACCATGACCCGCCCGCTGCGGGTGTCGCCCCGATCGTTCTGGATGGTGTACCGAAAATAATCGTCCCCGACAAAATTGGCCGGCGAACTATACACCACATACGAGCCGTCGGGGCTGATTTCCACGAGGCCCCCGTGCAAGGCCGGACCGGCGCCGACAATGACCAGGACGCCGGCCGAATCCGTGTAGTCACGATCATTCGCCAGGACATCCAGCGCGCGCCCTTGCGTGCCGGCCGGGACATAAAACTCGTCGTTTACGGCAAACAGGAAACTGTTGTCCGTAATGGTGTAGTTGAACCGGTTGGTGAAGGACTGCCAGTCGGCCAGTTGGTTCAACAGGTCGGAAACCGTGGCATCATGCGTCACGTTGGAAATGCTCATGTCCACCTGGGCCTGGCCGGGATTGGGCACATTGGCGACCGCAAGGATGGCCAGGCGGTCGTCCGGTTCCCGGCCATCGATGTCGATGTCGACATCTGGATCGCTGTTGAACCGTGGATCGAAGACCAGGACCTCGTCTTCATGGGTAATCAAATGGTCGGGATTTGCGACAGGAGTGTCGTTCATGCCCATCACCAGGACGGCAACCAACGAGGTGACGGTGCCGCCGGTCATGCCGTCGGAGACCACGACGGAGAAGGTGTCAATGACCATCTCGTCGCGGACGAGGGCCTGCAGGTTGGTCGACACGGCCGGGTCATAGGCAATCACCCCGCCAGCCAGCGACAGGGCCGCGTTCAAGCGGCTGGTCGCGCCGTCCACCGCGATCAGTTCGAGCACGTCGATCCGGTCCAGGTCGGCGTCGTTCGCCAGCAGGACCGCGCTGGAGATGTCCAGCGGAGAGTTCTCATCGGTCACGAAGAAATCCCGCAGCACAAGCGTACCGGGCAGCGTCCCGCTCAGGTCGAGTGCGTGCAGATCGGTCACCCCGCTCAGGCCGGAAGCCGGCGGCCGGGTGTACATCAGGTCCAGCCCGCCCGAGAGCACATCTTCCAGCGTGTTGCTTTCGGTGGCGAGCGGGGCCAACAGATCGAGCGGGGCCGGATCCGGCCGGGATTCGGGCGGATTGTTCACGCCGGCGACCACCACGTCCAGCGGGCCGATGCCGATCCCGCCATTGCGGTCCTGCACGGCGTAGTACAGGCGATTGGTGTACAGCTCCCCTTCCGCCAGGCCCTGCAGGAACGCCGACACGGACGCATTGTAAAGGATGTGGTCCTCCTGCGGATTGGCGCGCAGGATCAAGGTCACGGCAGCCCCGACATCGGTCATGGCGGTGTAGCGGTTGGCTTCGTTGAGCACGACCCACACGCCCCGGTCCGGATGGTCCTCCACGAAGAAGCGCGGGATCTCGAACGAGTCCTCGTCAACCGTGCGGACGGCGTGATAGCCGTTGTAGGTCGGATGGCCGCCGTAGTTCGCGATCAGCACTTCGTCGCCGGTGCTCAAGCCATGGGCGGGGGCGTGCACGGTCACCGGCATCTGTCCCGGCGTTCCCGAATAACCCGTGATTGGATTGACGGCGCCCAGCACCCCGGCTACGCGCAGGGTTTCCCAAGTGTCGTCCGTATCGATGTCCGTGTCGTTACTCAGCACGTCCTGCGTGAGCATGTCCGGCGGCGGGACCGGATCGCCGGGGAAGGCCAGCGCGGAGCCCGCCAGTTCCGGCCGCGCCATGAGGCGCACGGTGGAGCGCTCGGTGACGTTGGTGATGGCATCCGGCACGGCGACCGGCGGATCGTTGACGCCGATCACGCGGACCGAGGCGGCAGTTTCGCTGCGGGCGGTGGGCGCCCGCGGCTCGATGGTTTCCCACATCCCCGGCGCGCCCAGGGGACCGGGAACATATTCCACCGGGATGAGGAAGGTGTTTTCGTCCAGGATCTCCAATACGGGGAACGTTTGATTGTAGGGGGCATGCGCGGCGCCCGAAATCGTGACGAGGTCGTTGGTTTTCAAGCGGTGGTTGGTGGCCATGACCGCGGTGTTGGAACCGGAGGCGGCATAGCCCTCGACCGGCGCCGAACCGATATCGATGATCTCGTAGCGGAACGTGTCGATGATTTCCACACCGACCGGCAATTGCGCCAGCAGCGGCGCCTGGCGCGGATCATAGGCGAGGCTGTTGCCGCGCAACGGGGTTGCCGAGGGCAACACCGTCACGGTGGCGCCCAGGCCGGACAGCGTGACGGCCGCATCCCCCGCCCCGGGTTCGGACAGAGTGCTGACGTCCACGATCACCAGCCGGTCGGTACCGTCGCTGTCGTGGTCATTGGCGAGCACGTCCAGCCCGGACAAATCATCCTCCGTCACCGTCAAGTAGTCCGGCCGGGCCAGGGGTTCCGCGTTGTCCTGGCCGAACGGCGTGCCCCCTGAATCCGCGCCGGGCGACATCGGGAGGCCAGCCGGGTCCTGGATGATCAGGCCCCCGAAGGGCCCCGCCACGATGAAGCGGTGCGGCACCAGCGAATACCCGCGGAACTGGGGCGCCAGCGAGATGGAGCTGCCGGCGGTGTCCAGCAGATTGGTGCCGGTGGCCGGATTCAGATAGACGCCCTGGTAGCCTTGGCGCGCAAGGGATTCCGGCGCGCCGTCCCGGCCGATCGAAATCACGCCGCGGGGCTTCAGATCCAGCGCCGCATTGGTGACGGAGGGCTGGATGACCGGCGTCGGGTTGAGCGGACTGGTCAGCATGAAGGGCGCGTTGGTAAAGGCGAGTAGCAGGCCGAATCCAGGGTTGACCAGCGTATTCGCGGGATCGCCGGCTGCAAAGAGATCGTTGGTGCCGACGAGGATGCTGTCGGCAAAGTCGTGCACCTTCTCGCCATCCACGAACAGGGAGTACGGGGCGAAATCGATCGGGGTGGAGTCGCGCCGGACGAAGAGTTCGACATAGTTGACGCCGGCGTCATCGAAGAAGATTTCGTTGATGACCAGCCGGCCCTGCGCATTGAACTCGATGGCGCCGGTGTCGGGCACGCCTTCGCGCAGCACCCCGCGTTGATCGACGGCGACCGCCGTGGCCTGCCCATTGCCGATGGCGGGGCTGCCGGGCAGCAATCCGTAGTGGGGCGTGGGATCCCCGTACGGATCCAGCGACGCCAGGCGCGGATCGACGGAAGTGGCATCCGAGGCGTGGTCCAGCAGGCCCTCCGGATAGAAGGTCGTCTGGGTGGAGTCGTCGCACACATTGCCGCCCAGCGACACGAATTCGCCGGCGCCGGTCACGTCCAGGTTGCGGCCGGAAAAATCGGAGAAGATGGAATTCAAAACCCGGATGCGGGTGCCGAAGCCAACGCTGAGAGCCGCGCTGGCCCGGTCGGAGGCATCGACGTTGGCGGCGAATGTCGTGTGGGTGACGAAGGCGCTCATCAGCGAACTGGGCGTGCGGTTCTGCACCACCAGGGCACCGCCGCCCGCCCCGGAACTGTTGGGCTGCTGGTTGCCGTCGAACGTGGTGTTGACGATCCGGATGTCCTTGTCGGAATAGACCGACACACCCGCGCCGCTCATGCCGGTATCCTGGGCCAGCCGGTTGCGGGCGATATAGCAGCCGTCGAGGATCAACTGGCCGCCGTCCACATCCACGGCCCCGCCATATTGGGTGGCGCGGGAATCCACCACGGCGCACTGGCGCAAGGTCAGGAAGCCGTTGCTTTCCACCAGCACTGCGCCGCCGAACGAGGCAGTGCCGTGTGCCAGCGTCACCCCTTCCAGCGTCACCCGGGACCGGATCCGGAAAAGCTGGCGGTTCGGAACCCCGTCCCCGTTGTTGTCCCCGCTGATGGTCAGGAGGTTGGCGCCGGGCCCCTTGATGGTAAGGTTGCGGATCAGGGTGTTGGCCGCCGTCCCCGGCATGCGCACCATGGCCGGATAGTCGGGCAGCGCGAAGGTGATGACGTCGTTGTTACCGGCCTGGGCAAGCGCATAGGTGAACGAACCGGGCAGGCCGTCGTTCTGCGTACGAACCACGAGATGGTTGCGCGGCTCGTCCTGGACCTGGATGTAGAGAGACGTGGTCGTGGTCAACAGGGCATAATCGCGCGCCGTCAAGGTGAAGGTGGTGCCGCCGGGATCGTCCGGCGGGAACACGAACGCCGGATTGACCGCGTAAGCGATGTTGGTCAACGAATCCAGGATGTTGCTGACTGAACCGGACATCTCGTAGGCGCCGGCGCCCGCCGCGCTGAACCCGCCGAGCTGGGCGAGGCTCCCCTTGTTGACATTGTCGATCGACAGGGTGAACAGCACGGAATCGGTGTCGTCATTCGTCAAGCCGATTTCCGCGAATGGGTACAACTGCACCGCGGGCGGGATCAGGACCGGCTGCTCTTCGGGCACGTTTAGAATCCGGGGCGGGTTGTTGACGCCGTTGATCCGGATTTTCACGCTGCTGTTGGACGCAGACAGGCCGGCGGCATCCGTCACGGTCAGCGTGAGCGTGGAATCGGCCTTGGTGCCCACCGGCACCGCGCCGGGCGTAGGCGCATACGTTACCCCCCGCAGCGTCATGAAGAGCTCCGCCGGCGTTGCAAAGGCAAAGGTGTTGGAAGAGAACGATCCCAGGGCGGGCGCGGATTGCGACAGGGTTGCCATGACCGGCTGCTGGCCGCCCTGGTCCAAGTCCTCAATGTGCACCGTGGGATAGATGACAAAGGGCGGATTGGCGTCCGACGTAATGATGGTTTCGCCGAGGATCCCGGTGATCACGGGGGCGTTCTTCCGCTGCTCCAGGGTCAGGGCATTGGTTTCGATCGCCGTCCCGCCGTAGCCGTCGGTCAGGGTGAAGCGGAAGGCGATCACCTCGGTCGGATTGGTCATGACGCCCAGAACCGGAAAGACGCTGATGTTGCGGATCTCCGATTTAAGGAGCATGACATTGTTCGTCAGCACGCTCACGGGGCCGATGCTGATCAAGCTGGCCTGGTTCGTGTCCACCAATTCGATAGACAGCGTAAACTGCTCCTCCCCGATGTCGGGATCGGAGATGTAATCCACATTGAAGGGCTGGGCGGAGACGCCCTCCACCACCGCCGTTGGATTCAACAGCATTTGAAACGTGGGCGGACTATTCACGACTTCGATGGACAGGGTGACGGTGTTGGTCACCGTAATCCCGTCGGCCACCCCCCGCACGCGCACCGAGGCCGAGACGTCGTTGATGCTTCCCGGAATCCCCTGGGCGGCGATTGGCTGCACGGCCAGGCCGGCCATCGCGGCCGTGACCTGGGCCGGCGTCCCCGTGCGGCTGAATGTGGTCAGGCTGTTGGAAAACAGGGCGAATTGATCGCTGCCCAGCACCGCCGTGGCCACCAGTATCTCGGAAGTCGGCATGAGGTGGTCCACGTCGTTGATGCCGATGCCGGCAAAGACATTCGTCGACCCGATCGAATTGTCGAAAGCGGAGTTCACCATGCCGGTGATGGCGGACGGGTCCGCGACCGGCGTCACGACCAGGGTGAACGACGTCGAGTTGGTGTAGATGCCGTCCGACACCGCCAGCGTGACCACGCTGGTGCCGTTGATGTCCGGCTTGGGCGCCAGCGTGATGAAGCGGTTGGACCCGGTCCCTCCGCCGAATGTCATCTGGGGCAGATCGATCAAGGCCGTATTGCTTGAACTGGGGGTCAGCGTCAAGGCGGCCAGGCTGGTGTCCGGATCGGTGACCACGAACGCGACATTGGTGGTCTTGTCCTCCAACATGGTCCGGTTGTTGATCGCGCTGATGGTGGGCGGATACGGCTTGAAGACGACCACGAACGGCGCGGTGCTGGTCACGCCCCCCGACACCGCCGAAAGGCGCCCGGTAACGGTTCCGGAAGTGTTGATTAAGGGCTTCAAGGAGAGCGTGCCGTTGGTAACCCCAGTGTAGGAGAACGTGAGGTTGGCCTGGGGAACAATCGCGGTCCCGGCCGTGATGACCCCGCTAATGACCGTGTTTGTCGGGGAGAAATTGAATTTACCCGTAAAGGTTGCGCCGGGAGATGCATTCGTGGCGGGACTGGAAAACAGCAGGTTGAGGTCGGGGGCTTGCGCCACGACGACGCCCGGCAGCAGGGCCAGGGCCAGCGCGGCCGATTTCCACAACCCGCTTGCCCCGGTAACAATGGCACCAAACTTCTGTGTTTTCATGCGGCAATCACCTGGGGTTTGATGATGGGGTTGGGGTCCGGATTGTTTGGAATGAAAGGGAACCGAGATGGTCATGGGTGCTCCTCGCGCTGGGGGACGAGGTCCGCCACGGGCCGCAATTCCGGCGGCGCCGGGGCGACAGCCGGCGGCAGCGCCAGGCGGGCCGCCTTGTCCGGGTTGATTTCAATCTGGACCTCGGCCAGCAAATTGCTTTTGAAGGTGCGTTCGACCTCTTCCTGCTTGAGGCGGATGAGGCGACGGCGCAGGGTGGGCGCTGCTTCCTCAAAAGGCTCCACACGGGCTTCGCGGCGGTCCGACTTCATGACGACGTACAGCCCATCCTCCGCCGCGATCACCTCGCTGACCTCCCCCGGTTCGAGCGAAAAGCCAGTTTCGATCACGGCCGTCGGCTGGCGCTGGCCCCGGTCGACATCCTCGAACCAGCCGAGATCTCCGCCCCGGTAGCGGGTGCCGGGGTCTTCCGAATACCGGGCGGCTACGGTGCCAAAGCCAGGCAAGCGGCCCTCCTGGGTTGCGGTGGCCGGATCCGCCAGAAAAGCCGCCCGCCCCTGCTCCAAGTCCGCCCGGAGTGCCGCCGTGGTTTCCTCGGGATCGCGCCGGCTCACCCGCCGATACAGCATGGCTAACCGGAACATTTCCGGGCGGGTGTACGCCTCGGGATGGGCGTCGTAGTATGCGCGCAGCTCTTCATCCCCCACCCGGACCGCGTCCCGTTCCACCTGCAGCGAACGCTCCAGCCACTGGCCCAACTTCTTGTTTTCCAATTCCCGCCGGATCGCGGGGTCCTGCATGATGTCGGAGCGTTCGGCCTTTTGCAGCATGGCCTGCCGTTCAATGAGTTCCTGCAGGATCGCCTGGGAATCGCCCAGGGGCCGCCCGGACTCCTGGCGGCGCCGGACTTCGAAAGCGAAATCGTCTTCGGTGATTACGGCATCGCCCACTCGCGCCAAGGGGGCGGGCGCGACCGCGGCAGGCTCCTTCCGGCCACAGCCCGCCGTCGCCATGCACGCGACCAGCACAATACACCAAGCCCACCGATGGATGCCGCGCCAGATCGACATCACGGCACCAACATCACTTCGACGCCGATGAACACGGCCGGGCCATCGCCGACCAGAGCTTCGTAGAAGACCTGGGCGGGATCGCTCGTCCCGGCAGGGGCGGCCATTGGCACCACCGCGACCGCCTGCCCGTCCCAGGCCTGGAGGTCGGTGGTGGCCAGCACCCGGTACTGCACATCGGCAATGCCTACGGGTTTCCGGAAAGTCACCCCCACCTTGCCGTCTTGCCGGAACAGGCGGGGCAGGCCGCCCGGATCGGGCTGGTGCGGATCAAGGCCAAACGCATACCGCTGGAAGTGCGAGATGCCGGTCTGGCCATCATCCGCGGAGGCAAACGTGGCGACATCCCCTGCGGCGTCGGGGAACTCGCGGGAACGCCAACCGGCGAAGGAATCGGCGCGTTCGATGAGCGCTACCAAGGCCTGGCCGCTGCCTTCCACCCGGTAATTGGAATCGGGCCTGATGGTGATGTTCACGGTTTCCATACCGCCGGCCAGGACGGCGTCAGCCTTGGGCACAACCTGCAAGAACGCCACTGTCTGATTGGGCGCCATGTAAACCTGGCTGGACAAGGTGTTGTAATCGCCGCCATTGGACGCCGTGCCGCCGATCGTCAGGCGAATCATCACGTCGCTGGCCGTCACGTCGCGCCGGGTGATCTGGAAGAGGCCCGGGGACGTGGTATCTTTTACCGCGATGGGCTCGACGGCTTCGATCGCAACCAGCATCAACCGGTCCTCGATGGTGACGATGGCCTGGGAGGCGGCCCCGATGCGATAGCCCGTTCCGGGAGAAACAGTCAATTGCACGGCCTCGGCTGGTTCGGCGATGCCGTCCGCGAAGGGGACAACCGGCACCTCCACCGCCGTTGCGCCCGCCGGCAGAATCACCGTCGCGGGTACTAATTGGCAATCCACCCCGTTTTGGGCCGAACCGCTGATCAAGATATTCACGACCAGGTCCTCGCTCAGGCTGCCTTGGCGCGTGAGGGTAAAGATCCCGGGCGAAGGCCCGTTTTCGCTGGCTTGCGGCTGGCTGGCGGCCACCGAAATCATCGGCTCCAGGACCAGCGGACCGACTCGCAGGCGGCCCGATTCGATCAGGGTGTAGAGATCAGCCTCGGCCGCGGACAGTCCGGGCAGAGCCACCGCCAAGTTGGTGAAGCCAGCGCCATTCCCGTCCAAGTCGGTTTGGATTTGAGAAACGCCCGCCGTCTGCACCACTCGCAGGTACTGGTGGGCATAGGCACCGGCACTGGCCGGGATCCGGGACAAGTCCACGACATCCTGCTCCGCCACGCTGAAATCGCTGATCGTGATCCGGCCGGTTTCGAAAGATTGGGCGACAAACCAATCAGCCGCCGGTCCGCCCGTCAGACTGCCACCTTGATTCCCGGCCACGAGCACGTCCTCGCCCTGGCCGCCGGACGCCACCGCGTCCGGGGCGGCTGCACCGATGATCTTGTACGAACGGTCCGGCCCGTAAGCCGCGACATAGGCAGCCAGGGCGTCGGAGGCCAGTCCGGCGCTCGGCGCGGCCAAGGCGACATTTGCAGGAAACGCCGTCCCATCGAGAATGACATACCCCGCCTGCGCATCGAAATAATTTTCGAGCCGCTGGCCTTCCAGCGCACCCAACGAGGCGGGAATCTGGATGGCGGGTTCATAGCCCAGCAGGAGGACCGTGCCGGCATAAGCCGGATGATCGGGATTTTCGTCGCGCACTTCGAGGTCGAAGGAGCCCGGGGCATGGTTCGATCCGTCATGGTCATAGATCACTCGGCCCTGCTGCAGGTCGGTCTGCGTGAAGGTGGCGCCGGAGGCCAGGATCGTGTCGGGCTGTTCCGGGTTGGCCTGCACATTCCGCAACGAGAGGGTCCCCGCCGAGGGCGGGCGCGTTAAAGTGTAGACCAATTCATCGGCGGAACTGTCCAAGTCGGCGGTATCCAGCAGGATGCCAGTGGAACCGGACGGATACACGATGACTTCCCCGGTCAACAGCTCCGGCTCCCGCGCATCGCGGGTGGGATCGAGCCCGCGCAGGTAGGCCTCCAGGGCGGACAGGCCATCCCCGCGAAGATCGGCCGCGGCATCGGCGGGATCCTGCTTGTCGAGTCCGTAGCGGTCTTCCCACCAGTCGGGCATGCCGTCGCCGTCGGAGTCCGTTGCCGCACGGTGCAGGCCCAGGTCCATCCGGTACGTGGCGGTGCGCAGGAGCTGCTCGGTGGTGAACGCGCTGCCCGCGGGGCCCAGCAGCACCGCCGGCTGGCCGTCCACCGCTACCGCGGCATGCAGGTTAACCTGCGGCACGGGCGGCATCAGGATGCCGCCCGGATTCGGATCCAACCCGAGCGCGAGGGCGGCATGCGGCACGTTCAGGCGATAGGAATACGTGTCGTCAAGCAGGTAGAGCGACGTTTCCAGGGTCACCGCCACCCCGTCGGAGCGCTGGATGGTCCAGGTCAACCGCCCGGCGGTGACCAGGAAGTCCTGCGCCGACGCGGTGCCCAGCACCTTCCCGTAGAAAACGGTGTGAGGTTCGGTAATGGTGGACTGGGCCCGCAGCACCGGGACCGCGCCGCCGAGCGCCAGGGCTGCGCACGCGACGGCCAGCGCGTTCCGGTATTCGGACCTGAAGGGGATCGTTGTGCTCATGGCGTTCTGTTTCCTTCCCGTGCTCAATTCCCGCTGAACCCGTAGGTTTGGAAAATCAACTTGATGTCAGTCACCTGGTCAATAAACCGGTCGAGGCCCTCGTCGGGATCACTGTTCAGCGTCAGGCCCGGAATGATCAGCAGCCATTCGGTGTTCCAGACAGAACGCCCGACCAGGCGGCTGTCATAGACCAGTTCGTCAAAGTCCACGTCCGCCTCGGCGTTGTGGTAGGCGCGGAAGCTGGAGTACCGGCGCGGCGACCCGATCCGCCCGTTCAAGCTGTCCAGCAGCGGCGTGAAGCTGCTGCGGTCCAGCGCGGCGCTGACCGACGGCAACGGAACCGGGATCTGCTGGTCCACGACCTTCCACACGCGCACCTTGTCCGGAGTCGGGCTGTTGGCAATCGACATGATGTCCGCGCCCACCGGGATCAAATACACGCGCGGGGCCTGCGGCAGATCGTTGAGCACATCGTCGGACAGGTAGTCGGAGAACCACACCCCGACCGCGCGGATCTTGTTGGCGAAAACCGACGGATCGTAGGCGTGATCGCCCCCGCTGAGCGGGTGCCCGAAGACGTTTTGACCCGCCAGGATGCTGGTCCCGAACCGCAGGACCAGGCCGGGTTCCACCGCCGCATTGCCGTCGGCGTCGATGTCCGATGCAAACGGACGGGCATAGTACCGGTACTCGGGCACCTCCCAGAGATTGTCCACCCGCGCATTTTCCAAGGTCTGCCGCCACAGGGTATCCGCATCCCCCCCGCCGCCCGGGAACTGGTTGTCGCCCACCGGCTGGGTTTCCCCGCTGGGCAGGATGCGGAACAGTTCGGTGCGTAGCGATAGCTTGCCCGTTTCGGTTTGCGGATTGTTGAAGCCGAGCTGGCCCTTCAAGGCGTCGTGGTTGATGCGCAGCCGGGCGAGGACGTCTGCCAGGCCCCCCTCGCCCAGCTGGGGCACGCCATCCGCAATGTAGCCGAGGGTGCGCGCCCGGATGATGTCGGAGAACAGGGCGCTGGGCGAACCGGCGTCGGCGGGATCGAGGTTGGTCTCGTAGTCATAGGCCTTGGCCGCCAGGTAGACATACCGCGCGGCGACGTCGAACATGGAATTGTACACCTGCAGGGCATGGTTGCGATGCACCCGGAAGGTCATGTCCTGGTAGCGGTTCATCTGTGTCATCGCGGCGACCCGCTTGTTGAACGCGGCGCGCTCGTCGATCAGCCGCGAGCCCTTGGCGATCACGGACCGGTAGCGCTCGGACAAAGCGCGCAAGGCCTCGATTTCCTTGAAGAGGGCGATGCGCTTGACCGGCTCGTCGCCCACCAGGTCCTCGATGCTCTTGAGCAACTCGCGCTGGGACTGGGTCCGTTGCGCAGCTTCGTTGGCCAGATTGACCTCCGTTTCCGCGATATCCAGCCCGATCTCGGTGGCCAGCAGGATGGCCCGGGTGATGATTTGGCCCGCGTTGATGCCGGTCTCGATTGTGGTTCCGGTAATGCCGATCGCGCCACGGACCGGTGCCAACGCATCGCCCGGCGACACCGCCACGCCTCCGGTCGGCAGGTTCTTGGGGACGGTTTCGGCCGCGGCTTTCGTGAGGCTCACGGCGGTGTTCTGCGCATCCGAATAGATTTCGATGATCGTGTTCAGGGCCTTGACGAAATTGCCGACCGCATACTTGACCCGGGTGAAGACGGCGTTGCGGAGCCGGATTTCCTCCGTGGTGAAAAGCTGGGCATTGGCCAGGCGGATGGTCCGGATGATTTGCCCCGCCAGGGCGTCCCAGGCCCCGATGGCCCCGGCCACTTCTGCCTCCTGCTGGATCATTTCGTTAATGATGGACTGCAGTTCGCCGACCGCGGGCCGGCTGCCCCAGGCCGACGGCGCCTGGAAGCTGTACCCGGACGCCTTGACGGGCATCACCTGGCTGAAGTCATCCAGCGGCACCTTGGGATTCGCCAGGTCGGTGTAGGCCACGGAGTACAAGCCGTCGCGGGCCAGGGCGGGCGTGGTGCCGGCTGCATCGGGCGCGAAGGTGGGGGAGAACATGGTGCGCATGTCCTCGCCCAGCGTCGTGATGCTGAGGCCCCCGTCCCCGTTATAGGCTGACAACATGTCGCCTCCGGTCAACACTCCGTTCGTGTCGAACGAGGCAAACGCCAAGGTCGGGCCGGGGACGGTCTGGTTGTTGATCTCGCGTACGTTGACGTACATATAGAGCGCCAGGTCCGGCCCGTCGTAGCCGGCGGGATACAGCTTGCCGGGGCCGACTGTGCCGTCGTAGGGACGGCCGAAGATCTCGATCAGCTGGTTGCGATAGGACAAGTCCTCCTGGAACACATTGTTGCGGAACTCCGCTTCGGTGACGGCGGTCTGGCGCAAGCGGTTCTGCGAGGCGTTGGCGTTGTCCCACACCGCGCAAGCATTGTTCAAGGCGATCGCCGCCCGGTCGTAGATCTGCTCGAAATAGGAGCGGCCGAACACCAGGTCGTCAACCATCGCCGGTGTGATGTCGAACGGCACCGCCTGCGCGGACAGTCGCAGCGGGTTCAAGCCGCGGTTGGCGTCGTCGAAGGTCTGCTGGATGCTGTTCAGGTTGGCCGAGACCACCTTGATGTCGGCGTTGGCCTCGCGGTCGACCTTCTGGATGCCTTCCAGCGTCTCGTTCGGATGCTGCGAGGGCAGCAGCGCGTTGGCCACCACCCAGTCGAAATAGGCGCCCTGCGCGGCCCGGCGGGCCCAGTCCTGCACGCCCCATGCCCGGTCAGGATTGACGTCGGCATAGCCCTGCCACTGGGAGGCGGGGTCTTCGACGTAATGGTCGCGGTAGGTCGTCGCGAGGATTTCCGTCCCCGCGCGCGCCTTGGCCGCGGCCACCTGCGCGAACTTGCGCTCGTCGAGGAAGTCCACCTTCAGAACGATGTCCATCAGGTTGTAGAACTCGGACCGCGACACCCAGTTGAAGTACGGATGGCGCAGCAGCTCGTATTGCTTGCGCAGCGCGGTCAGGTAATGGCCCCAGGCATCGCCGTGGCCCTGCGGATACAGGATCATCGCGTCGTCCTCGTCCAGGAAGCCGTCCGCGTTGATGTCGCTGATATGGTAGTTCATGGCATAGGCCGCCTCACCCTCGCCCTTGGTGAAGTTCCAGAAAAGCCGGTTGTAGACGGGGCGGGCGAAATAGTCGTCGGCGCCCCGCAGCAGGGCGAGCTCCTCCTCCAGCAGGGAGGACATCTGGTTCTGGAAGCAGAACACCGCCGGGGCCAAGGCCCCGTATTCCACCGAGCCGCTGCCGATTCCGATCGTTGGATCCCGGGCGTCGGTATAGGCTTCGTTGCCCAGCAGGGTGTAGAAATCGGATATCCGCGTCGAAGCCAGTTGCAAGGCATTGGCGATAGCCGGAGTGGTGACCGGGGAGGACAGGTTGATGCTCAGGTCGCTGCCTCGGTTGAGGATCGTCTCGTACAACTCGATCAGTCCGACGTTCTCGATGACGTTCTTGTCGGGATTCAGGGCGACGGCCCCCTCGAAGCGCGGGCCGAGCTGCTGGAGCATACTGGACACGGTCGAGGGGCTGTCGCCTTCGAAATCACGGATGCGCGCTTCGTAGGGGTTGACCGCATCCAGCACGCGCTTGATCCAGCCCATGGCCAACTGGGCCCGATAGTCGGGATAGCTGTCGAGGTCGTAATCGTTGAACGGGTCGTTGTTACCCGCGCCCGCCCACTCGAAGTTGACCTGGTCGTCGCCGTTCTGCTGCGGCTTGTACCAGTCCGTGCCGGCCACCGTGTCGTTCTTGTGCCGGTAGCGGGCGAACCACCACGAATCCGCCAGCAGGGTTTCGGGCGTGTTGGGATTGCCCTTCAACAGGACTTCCGTCCGGCCCCGGCCCTGCTGGCCGGTCAGGTCGGGGAACAGCAGCCACGGCCCCGCGGAGGCGCGGTCCACGATGTAGGGCGGCATCACGTTCAGGCTCCCGTCGTCGGGCCGGTACCACCACTCGAACACCAGATCGTCTGCGTTCGCGCCGAAATCACCGGTGTGGCGCAGCACCACGTTTTCGTCGAACACGTTGTCGGACAGCACGGTCTGGATGGAACCGCGATACCGTTCGCGCCGGTCCACCTGGATGACGTGCAGGGTCACCGGCGAACCGCCCATGCTCGGGTCGTTGTTTTCCGCCACGGTGACCCAGCTGACGTCCGGATAGGGGGTCGGCGGATTCCCGGGAATGACGCCAAACGGATCGAGGAATCCACCGTTGGGGATCAGGGCCAGCCCGGGGCCGAACTGATGGGCGGGCTCGGGGGTCTTGGGGTCGGTCTGCGGCACGAGCACGTCGGAACCCGGCTCGATCGGCACCTGCAGGGGCAGCCCGGTCACCGGATTGCGCTGCACCTGCTGTTGCAGGCCGACGAGATACTGGCCGTTGATGAATTGGCCGTTCGCGCTTTGCAGTTCGGCGGGATTGCGCGATTTCTCATAGAGCGCCAGTACGGCCCCCCGCCAGGCGGCATCAGTATCGGCGGCGAGGCCCAGGAGATCGTCGCGGTCGCCGGGCGTCAGGATGTTGGGCTCCAGCACATAGACGGCCGGCGGCGGCGCGGTCAGGGCGGGGTCGCCGATGTCCTTGTCGTTGAGCAGACCGCTGATCTCGAGGCGGCCGCTGACGGTCAGCCCGGTGACCGGATCGACGCTCTGGGCCAGCGGATCATAGCGGAAGCGTTTTTGGAGCGAGGCCGGCAGGTCGTTGAAGACATACTTGCCGCCGCTGACCCGGGTGCGGCCGGATGCCGGCAGCAGCGGGGTCGGGAAATCGCCGATCGGCAGGGTTTCGGTGCGCACGTCCAGCACCTGCCCCATCCGCACGGTCCAGCTGTTGGTCAGGAGCGGAGTCTCGGCGCGCGGATTCAGCGCGTCGAACACGACCTCGCCCACCGCGAACGCCAGCACCCCGGGCAGCCCCGGCGTCGGGACCGTTTGCAACTGGCCGTTGTCGTCCAAGACCGGCATGGTGGGATGGTCCTGGCGGTATTCGCCGCCCGCAAACGTCAAGGTCTCCCCCGCCTTGAGGACCGGCGCCACCTGGGGCCAATCGCTCTTGTAAAGAATCCGGTTCGGCCACGCATTGGTCTCCACGGCGGCCGTTACCAGGCTGCCGCTGGACAGGCCGCGCAGGAGGCCGATGTTGGCCGGCATGAACGAGACGCTGTCGCCTGTGTTGGGGAACGACGCGCGCTTTTGTCCGGTTTCTTCGTTGTACAACACCCGGCCCGGCTCGCTGGGCGGCCACCAGAAATCCGGCGCCATGGGGTAGTAGATCGAGAAGGTGAACCAGGCGTTCGATCCGCCGGAGACCGCCCAGCTGGTGCTCTTGTGGTCTTCCCAATAGGTGGATTGCCCCTTGAGGTTCACGCCGAAGGTCTCCGGACAAGGCGAGGCGCCGATGACCACACCCAGCGGATAGAACGGGATGACCGGTTCGCCCGCCTCCATCACGACATGCGGCTGTTGCACCAGGTCCAGCGGCGAGGCCGTCACCTCGGTTTGGTTCGAGGCCGGCGTGACCAGGGTCTGGTTGGCGAAATAATAGTTCGGAAGGTTCGCGTCCTCTTTCTCCACCTTGTATACCCGCATCCGGAATTCGTCGCTGGCGGTGTCGAAATACTGCACCAGCACGAACGGATGGGAGGTATAGTTGGCGGGCTGGCCTGCTTCCGAATCCGACCCGGCGTTGTAGCGGTTCAGGTCATTGTTCCGCAGGGCATAGGCGGCGGGCGGCCGGGGCGACACCTGGGCGAAACGGCGCGAGGGAGCCATCAGCCCGTGTTCTTCGTTGGGGTTGTAGCCGGGTTGCGCCGGGTCGTTCTGTACATAGACCGCCGGTTGCTGGATGCGGGTCGGGTTGTAGGTCGTGGCTTGCGGCACCACGTTGGTGAGCAGACCGCCCGTGCCATCGGGGGTGATGCGGGTGACGGCCGGGGCGACCACCTGGTCCTGCCCCGCCGCATCGACGCTTTCGCTGCCGAATTGGCTGGCGATGACGATGCGGCCCAGGCCTTCCGCAGAGTTTGTCGGCCAGCGGGGCAGGTAGGTGCGCGCCACATGCGGCCAGAGAATTTCGTCGGTCTGGGCCGGATCTTCATACCAGACCACGACCACGCGCTGCTCGGCCGGGGCGCCAGGATGCAGGTTGACCGGAATGATGGGACCCGGCAGGGCGGCGCGGTTGACCACAACTTTCGCCAACTGGGTCGAACGCAACTGGTCCATGTCATACACTTCCTGGACGGTCAATCCGTCGAGCAGCGCCGCGTCGTACACGCGGGGATTGTAGCGCGCGTTTTCGAATTTCAGGGATCCCGTGCCTAGCTGGGCGCGATCCAGCACCGGATCGCTGATCGGCTGGCCGATGATCGCCGGCGCCGGCGGGAGGGGGTTGTCGTCCCACGCCCGGGTCTCCACCATGCGCACCCGCAGGAATTCCATGGGATCGCCGCGCCCGATGCGCTTGATTTCCCCGAACAGCAGCACGCTGCGGCCCGGCCGGTCGGCGGTGAACAAACTGCCGCTGCTGATGGCCGCCTCGTTCTCCGTGTATTTCAAGGCCTTGAAGATGAACGTGCCCGCCGGATCGGTCGTCAATTGCACGGGGGGCGACCCCGCAATATGCGGATAGTGCGGCGGATCGGGCGGCAGGACGTCGATCAGCACGCTGACGGAGGCGTCCCCGGTCCCGTTCCAGGTCGCGCGGATCTGGCCGGGCACCAGCGGATAGAGGCGCTGCGCATTGGGATCCCACACCGACGCATCCACCGGGTCCACGTTCTGGTTGCTGCCGGCGATGCTTAACAGCGAAATCTGGTCGGGCTCGTTGATCACCATGGCGGCCAGGGCGGGGGTGGCGTCGAGCAGCGCCTGGTTCTGGGCAAACATGTGTTCACCGATCCGCACGGTATCCTGATACACCTGCTGGCCATAGGTCCACAGCACACGCACCGGCCGCCGCAGGACGGGGATCGAAAGTCCGCGGTACTGCCGGCCGTTTTCATCGAAGAAGCTCTTTTGCCACAGGGCCACCGGGCCCCCGGGTTCCACGACCGGACCCCCGGTCAGCAGGCTGCCGTCCTGGCTGTTGATGTCCCCGCTGGAGCTGAAATAGAACCCATCCCCGCTCATCCAGCCGCTCAGGGCCAGCGACGTGGGATCCAATGTGACGTTGGCCGCGGACGACACCTTGACTTCGTCTCCCGGATTGAACCAGAAGGTGCCTTCCAGGCTGCCGATCTCCTTTTCCTTGCCGTCGACCGGATTGACCCGGAAGACGCGCGGCAGGGCGGAGCGGGAGGGATCGTCCACGTTGACTTTCACGCCGAACTGGATCTGCCAGATATACTCGATGCTGGCCCAGCTATCCATCACGAAGGAGTCCACCTGCTGCCGCTGCGGGGGCGCCTGCCCCACCGTGAAGTCATTGGTTTTGGTTTCGTACTCCCGGAACACGCCGCGGGCGCTGCCGCCGGCCACGTACCCGATGGGCACGTAGCGGATGTCCAACCCCGGGCGGCTGAAATCCAGCACCTGGCCGTCGATCTGGGCGATGACCTCCTGGCCGCTGGGAATCCAGTGGATCTTGGTCGTGTCGGGCGTGGGATTGCCGGCCGCGGAGGACTCCAGCGGCCCGGCCCACGGCCCCCCCAGCGGGTCGCGCTCGGGACTTTCCGTGGCATCGTTGTTGTGGGTGAGGATCAGCGCATAGTCATGGCGCCAGCGCAGGGCGACCTCCGTGTCGCCGTTCAAGTCAAAGCTGTACTGCGTGGGATCGCCGGTCTGGGGCGTGTTGTTGACCGACAACCCGGTCGCCACCTGGCGCTGCCGCGGCGGATTGGCGGCATTCCAGTTGGCATCCGGCGGAATGTTGGTGCTGGTGAACAGGAATTCGCCGGCGGCATTGAGGTAGACCTCGCCCACCGCGGCAATTTCGACCCGCATGCCGTCCGAAAGGAAGGGAATCATGACCGTGCCGGAGGGCTGGTTGGTTTCCTGGACCGGGTTTCCCCGAGAATCGACGACCCGGACGAAGAAGTTCGAGACAAATGCCTTGGCATCCAGCGTTTCCGATTTCACGACCAGCGTGCGCGGGCGCTTTTCGGTCTCAAAGACATACTCGATGCCGGACCGATTGTCCGCCGTATCGGTCAACGTCAATTCGCCGCGCCCGCCGTTCGCGCCGAAAACCGTGATAATGGCGTTCTGCCAGCTCGACCCGTTGTTCCACAGGATCTTGGCGGCGTTGGCCGGAGGCTGGGTCAGGGCGGCTTGCAGGAAGATGGTATTGCCGCAGGTGAGGCCGGCGACATCGATCAGGCGGATGGTGTCGGATTGATCCGTCGCCGAAGACGGATCCGAGATGCTCAGGGCCTGGCCGCCCGGGACGCTCAAGCGGAACACGTTCGCGGGCATGGGGGCCTGCACGATGCCGCTGGGGCGAATCCACGCCACCGCCAAATTGTCCAGCCCCCCGCCCTCCTTCATCAGGGCGGACACATAATAGTATTGGCCGGCTACCAGGTTGACCATGCCAATTTGTTGCGGGAACTTGCCCCACTCCTGGGGACTGGCCCACCCTGGAACATGGGCGATCAGGACCGCGTTGGCCGGATTGGTGTCCGTGCTGATCCACAACTGGCTGTTGTCATCCCCCGCGATCGCAAAGTAATACAGGCCGGATTCCGGCGCCAGCAAATACCCGTGCATGCGCTGGCCGTAGTTGTCGGCAATGTTGCTGGGCGCCTCGAAACGGCCGGTGACCAGGTTCCGGTTGTTCGGCGAATTCGGATAGCTGGCCGCCCCGGTGAGGTTGGCCACCAAGCTGCCGGGAATCCCGCGCCAGACCTCGCGGGCGAGCCCCGTGTTGCCCGGCACGTACAACGGCTCCAGCACGCTCGCCGACCGCGTCAGCGATCCGGAGTAGATGTAGTCGAATTTATGGCCGGTGCCCGAATCCATCGCAACGCTGAATCCGACGATGGGCTCCAACGTGTCGTTCTGGATGGTCAGATCGAACGAGGCGCTGCCCCACGGCTTGATTTTGACCGTGAAGGCCATGTCGTTTTCAACGGCCTGGCCGGCGGGCACCGCCCCCCACCCCGCGACCCACGCCAAGGCGATCAGACCCCCCCGGAGGAATCCGGGGGCAAACAGGCTTTTCATTGTATTCATGGCGGCAACCTCAGCGGGTGTTCAGAGTGTCGATCAGACTGACGCGGTTCAGCTCAAAACGGCCTTCCGTCCGCAGTCCCACCGGGTGCGCCACCGGATCGGGACCCAACGGCTTGTGCAAGCCGAAAATCTCCTCCCGGTAGGTTCCGGTGATCCGGTCCACCCCGTATCCGGCGGCCTCGAGGGAGTTGCCCTGCACACCGTCGAAATCGAGCCGGATCACCCGCTCGATGTTGTAGCCGGTGGTGTGGTCGGGATGGCGTCGGTGGCGGAAGGGGTTGGTCGGATGGCTCGCCGGCAGGTAGAGGCGCGCTTCCAATCCGGGCGGCCCCAGATCGGAGGGCTGGGCGAGCTCGTTGCTCCGGCGGGGATCGCCCGAACCCGGCCCAAACACCCCGGCCATCGGCAATTCGTTCCGCATGGCCCGGGCCGCCACGTTGTAAGCCGATTGCAGAGCCTTGACGGTCGCCACCTTGGCCGCAGCCTGCAAGGAAATGGGCGTGTAGAGGGGATTGGTCCAGCGCTCCTCAATCGCGGCATCCGCGGCGGCATAGGCGGCGGAGGCCGGCGTCCCCGCATAGGCGCTCGAGGTCACGAAGGCATTGTAGTCCCCCGTCGGGGTCAGCGGCGGCAGCGGATACCGCGCCACCATGTCCGCCAGGGCGGTCCGCCCGGCCTGTTCGCTTTCCAGTTGGATTTCGAGGGCGGGCTGCGCGGCGTTGGCAAACGCGTCTGCGGCCATCGCGGCCAGGACGGCATTCACCGCATCCCCAGACCGGGTGTCGTCATACATTTGCACCTTGGCCTGCAAGGCCTGGGTCAGGGCCGCCACGGTCTCGGGCAGGGCGCGCAGGGCGGCTTCGATGCTCCCGGCGGTGGCACCGGGCAGTTTCGCCGCCTCTCCGGCCGCCTCCGCGGCCGCCGATAGCATGTCGCCCATGACGCTGCCGGAGATGAACCGCTGATACAGATTCTGCACGTCGGCATAGGCGGAAGCCGTTGAATGCGCCGCCCGGTAGCGGTCCGCGACCGGCGCCGCATCCACCGCCGCCACCACGCCGGCCACCATCTCCACCGCGCGCGTGTCCCCGTAGAACGACTGGTCGCGGACCTGTGCGGCGCTGGCCGTCAGGGTCGCCACCACCGGATCGGAAGTGTCCGCGATGATGGCCGTGAGCGCCGCGGAGTCGAATTCAAGCAGAAACCGGTTGAACTCCTCGGCAACATTGGCCTGGGCGGCAATGGTCGTCAGCAGGGGCTCGATCAGCGCGATGGCGTCGTTGCGGGCCTGCACCCGCGCGCCCTGGGTGCTGACATCCAGCGTCGCGTTCGTGGTGAAGGCCACCGCCTCCCGGGCCGCCGTCTCCACAATGGCGTCGAGGGCTTCCGTTGCCTTGGCGTCGCCGAAATCAAAGACCGCGCTGGCGTAGCGCATCGCCGGCTGCACCGGATACTCCGCATACAAGCGGGGATCGGTCACCAGCGCCAGGTCGTTTTCGCCGGCCGCCACCGGAAGGTCATTGGTGCTCTGGCCATAGACCCGGTTCAGGATGGCCGCATCCTTCAGCAGGCTGGCCTGGCCGGCCCCGTTGACATGGATCAGCAGCCGCAGGTCGGCCCGGTCGAAGGTCGGGGTCGGCACTTCGGGATCCGGCGCGATCGGCACGTTGTTAGCATCCAGCGGAATGGTCACTTCGTTGACGGCGTCCAGGGCCGCCGAACCGACCCAGAGCCCCCGGAACGGACTGGCCTGCGCCCATCCGGCCTGGGCGGACAACCACGCGGCCGCGGCGATCGCTGCCGTGCAACCGGACTTCAACCATGGGGTGGCGCGCATAATACGGTTTCCTTGTCTCATTGCTTGTCGGTCTTACAGGTCATCGCGCGAGGCGGTGACCGGGATGTACGTGACGGTTCCAAGATCGGTGGTCACCTGCAACAGCGAGTGCCGCTCCCCTGGCCCGGCGTCCTGCACCCGCAAGGCCAGCGGCAGCCGGATCGCCTGGCCCGCTTCCAGCGGGGGGAAATCCTGCTTGAAGTAGCCGGCGTCGAAATGGACGCTGAGCGTTTGGGTCCGGCCGTCCGATTCATCCAGCGCCAGCACCGGTGTGCTGATCGGAATCGGCCGGGCCGGATCCGCGATGTGCTCGACGGCCCAGGAGATCGGATGGTCGGTGCGGTTGCGGAATACGATCTCGCTGCCGCCCCGCGACGTCAGGTTCACGCCGGAACTCGGCACCGTCGACACCTCCAGCGGCCCGGGGTAATCGGAGCGCCCGTCGCAATAAATCCAGAACGCCTCTCCGGACCGCATGCGCGCCGCACCGGGATCGAGAACCTGCCGCCAGGTGCCGTCCACCAGCCGATACAGCCGGTTGTGATTGTGGGCGGGCGAACCCGCGAAAAACTGCTGGAAGGTCGGGGCGCCGGAGTCTGCCACTGCAAATCCGGTGAAATGAAAGGCATTCGGTGTCCAGCGCGGGCTCCCCGCCACCACCGTCCCGGAAATCGCCAGCGTGGCGTTCGTCTCGGCGAAGAGCAGATAGGAAGCCGCCCCGCTGATGCCGAAAAGCGTCGTCAGAAAAGCATCCGGACGCTCGGGCGCATACCAGACGGACCAGCCATACGCCTGCAGCAGATCCGCGGAAGGATTCCCCACAAATTGCGCCCCGCTGTCCGGCATGGTGTGGGCCGCCGCAATTGATACCGGCGTGCCGGCGAATAACCGGGCCGGATCCGACACCGTGGGGTCCACTTCCAGGTAGATGGCGTTCCAGCCGGGAACGAGTTCCACCTGCTGGATGCGAGCGGTTTGAGCCTGTGCGGATCCGACCGCCAGACTCATCAGGGCCAGGCATCCGCAGGCCAAGGCCGCCCTCCATCCGCTCGATCCCATGCCCCCGCCCCCTCCGATCCATCGGCCAGTCTTCATTGCGCTGCCTCTTATATGGATCTCCGCGGATTATATCGTACGCCGCAGAGCGCCCTTTCGGGTATAATGATAGAGCGCGCGACCATGACCCGTCGACATCAATCAAAAAATATATTTCATACCGTTTTACCGGCGCAAACGAGATCATTGTGCGCTCCGCCGGGCAATCCAATCAGGGTTGACCATCCGGTTCCCCCCAACTTAGAATAAATGGGAAGAACGGGCCCCGACCGAGGAAATGGCGGACATGATGCACTCCATCTTCATGGAACCTCTGCTGGCGGGACTGTCGACGGGGCTTTTTTGCTGCGTGTCCTGCTTCCCGTTTCTGGCCCCGGTTTTTGCGGCGGAGGCGCGCAGCACGCGAGGCACCTGGGGAATTTGGCTGCAGGTCCTGGGCGGCCGGTTGGCCGGTTATGTGCTTTTCGGCGCGGCGATCGGCTGGCTCGGGGAGCGTTACGGGGGAACCGCCCTGGACCGCCTGTCGACGGTCGCCATGATGCTCATGGCCGCCCTGCTGGTGTTCTATGCCATTGGATTCGCCAAGCCCGCCTGGTCGCTCTGCGCGGCCGGAACCCGCCGCGGCCGGGCTGCGCCGGCGCTACTGGGCTTTCTGCTGGGCGCCAATGCCTGCCCGCCATTCCTCATGTCGCTGGCCTATGTCTTCACGCTGCACAGCATGGGCAAGGGCATCATCTATTTTCTCGTCTTCTTCTGCGCCACCAGCGTCTACTTCATCCCGCTCCTGTTCATCGGCTGGCTGGGGCACATGCGGGAATTCCGCCTGGCCGCCCGGGCCAGCGCCCTGGCGGTTGGCGCGCTCTTCCTTTTCTATGGTATACTGAAGTGGTGAAAAAAGCCCTGGCATTCCTGTTCATGCTGGCTATCGTCGGCCTGGGGGCGCTGCTGATCTGGTCGCGCGAGGGCCCCTCCCAGGCCGCCGCCCCTGTCCCGTCCAGCCCCTCGAATCCGGATGCGGCGGCGGGGCTCCATGAAGCCATGTGGTACGAGCGGCTCGCCGGCGACCTCGTTCATTGCACGCTCTGTCCGAACAACTGCCGCCTGCCCGACGGCCAGATCGGCCTGTGCCGCGTGCGCAAGAACATCGGCGGCAAGTTGTATGCCCTGTCCTACGGCGCTTTGGCCGCCGCCCATGTCGATCCCGTCGAGAAAAAACCCTTCTATCATGTCCTGCCCGGCAGCCGTGCCTATTCCATCGCCACGCCCGGCTGCAACCTGCGCTGCCTTTTCTGCCAGAACTGGGAAATTTCGCAGGCATTCCCGTGGCAGGTCCGCACCACATCGGCTTCCCCGCAAGACGTGGTCGCGGACGCCGTCCGCAGCGGCAGCCAGTCCATCGCCTTCACCTACAGCGAACCCACCATCTTCTACGAGTACATGCTCGACATCGCCAAACTGGCCCGGGAAAAGGGCCTGAAGACCCTCGTGGTCAGCGCCGGCTACATCAACCCCGAGCCCTTGAAGGCCCTGCTGCCCTTCATCGATGCCTACAAGGTGGATTTCAAGGCCTTCAACCCGGAGTTCTACACCAACCTGACCGGCGGCAGCCGCGATCCGGTCCTGGAGGCCATGAAAATCATCCGCGCCAGCGGCGTCTGGCTCGAAATCGTCAATCTCCTTGTCACCGGACAGAACGACAGCGAAGACGAGGTGCGCCAGCTCGCCCGCTGGGTCAAGGAGAACCTCGGCGACGACGTGCCCCTGCACTTCTCGCGCTTTCATCCCATGCACAAGCTCCAGAACCTGCCGCCAACGCCCGTCGAAACCGTCCTGCGCGCGCGGCGCATCGCCCTCGCAGAAGGCCTGAAATACGTCTACACCGGCAACATCCCCGCGGCGGATGGCGATTCCACCCGGTCCCCCCGCAGCGGGCAGATCGTCATCGAACGCAAGGGCTATTTCGTGCTTCGCAACGACCTCCAGGACGGCGTCGCCCCCGATGGCGAACGGATTCCGGGCCTCTGGCAATGAACACCCCGGGTTCCCTGCCGCGCCGGCTGTTGAAGAAACTGCATCCGGAAGGCATCCGGTGGGGCTTTGCGCGGCTTTACACGCGGTTGAGCGCGACTCGCCCCTTTGAAAAATTCTACGAATTGATTGCCCGCGACATCCTGGCGCGCGTGCCGGCGGGCCGCGTCCTCGACATCGGCACCGGTCCGGCGCGCCTGCTGCTGAAAATCCGCGCTCTGGCCCCGGCCATGCACCTCACCGGAGTGGATGTCTCACCCGAGATGGTCGCACGGGCGCGCGAAATCCTCGCGGCAGCCGGCGTGGGGGAACAGATCGAACTTGTGACCGCCAACGCCAGCCACTTGCCGTTCCCGGATGGCGCCTTCGATGCCGTCATCAGCAGCGGCTCTTTGCACCATTGGAAGGCACCAGTGGCTTCTCTGAACGAGATTTACCGTGTCCTCAAGCCCGGCGGCCAGGCCCTGCTCTACGACCTCGTCCGCGACACGCCCAAGGCGGAGTGGCA
>Ga0123326_1000605_pt1 | contig 34928 bp, 40 predicted proteins | sample BioC13SIPDNA_FD_89739 | JGI IMG/M metagenome (GOLD analysis project Ga0123326, IMG submission 89739) | Anaerobic biogas reactor microbial communites from Washington, USA - Biogas_R1_A C13 SIP DNA | ecosystem: Engineered > Bioreactor > Anaerobic > Unclassified | place: Washington, USA | collected...
CAGTTGCTGGCGATTCCGGACAAGGGTGTCGGTTTCGGGTTGTTGCGGTATCTGAACGACGAGTCGCGTGAGGTGTTGGCGGGGTTCGCGGGTGGTCAGGTCAGTTTCAACTACCTGGGCCGCTTCGGCACGGCCGATCTCCCCGAGGACGTCGCCGGTCTCGGTTGGCTCCCGGCCGCGGACCTCGGCCCGATCGACGCTCCGGGCGACGCGGACATGCCCGCCCACAGTGTCGTCGACATCAATGCGATCGCGACCAACACACCCGACGGTGCGGTGTTGGACGCGACGTTCGGGTACGCGTCGGCAGTGATCGACGACGACGAGGTCGACGAGCTGACCCAGCACTGGCTCGCCGCGCTGACCGCGCTCGCCGCGCACGTTCGCACCGGTGACGCGGGTGGGCTGACACCGTCGGACGTGCCGTTGGTGTCGGTCACCCAGAACGATCTCGACACGTTCGAGGAGCGATTCGTCGACGTCGCGGATGTATGGCCGCTAGCTCCGCTGCAGTCGGGTCTGCTCTTCCACGCGATCCTGGCGTCGGATTCGATCGATCCGTACTCCGTGCAGCTGTCCCTGGCGCTGTCCGGGACGGTCGACCGGAACCGGTTGCGCAGTGCCGCACAGACACTCGTGGACCGGCACGCGAACCTGCGCACCGCCTTCGTGACGGCTGCGGACGGATCCCCCGTGCAGGTGGTCCTCGGACACGTCGATGTGCCGTGGCGTGAGGTGGATCTGTCGGGCGTCGAGGCCACCGCGCGGGACGGCGAACTCGACGAACTGTTGGCTGCCGACCGCGCAACACACTTCGACATGACCCGGCCACCGATGATCCGGTTCACCCTCGTCGATCTGGGGGAGGGACACTACCGGCTCGTCCTCGCCAACCACCACATCACGCTCGACGGTTGGTCGATGCCGTTGCTGTTGCGAGAACTGTTCACGCTGTACGCATTGCACGGTGACGACACGGCTCTCCCGCGTCCGCACAGCTATCGGACCTATCTGTCGTGGATGTCCGAGCAGGACAGGGACGTGTCGCTGCGGGAATGGACGGAGACCCTCGCGGGGGTGGACGAACCCAGCCTGCTGCTGGCTCAGGCCCAGGGCAGACCGCTCGATGCCTTCGCCGAGAAGGTCGACCGGTCGCTCGACGAGGCGACGACCGCGGCCCTGTCCGCCATCGCGACACGGCACGGAGTCACGATGAACACCGTCGTGCAACTCGCCTGGGGTGTCCTGGTGGGCCGACTGACCGATCGGGACGACGTGGTGTTCGGTGCGACCGTGTCCGGACGACCTCCGCACGTGCACGGCGTGGAACAGATGATCGGCCTGTTCATCAACACACTCCCGGTGCGGGTGTCCCTCGACGAGACCGGGACGGTCGTCGAGCACCTCGAGCGTCTCCAGGCCCAACAGGTGCGACTGCTCGACCACCACTATCTGGGTCTGGCGGACATCCAGCGGGCAGCCGGACCGGGTTCCGTGTTCGACACACTCGTCGTGTTCGAGTCCTATCCCGTCGACCAGAGCGGTCTCGCGGAGCAAGCCGACCTCCTCGGCGGAATGAGCGTGGACGGCCTCGACGCAGACGATTCCACGAACTATCCGCTGTCGTTGCTGATCACCCTCGACCGGCAACTTCATCTGCGGTTGAGGCATCGCACCGACTTCGTCGACACCACCGCAGCGACGGTCCTCGTGCGGCGTCTCGCCGGCGTGCTCGAACAGATGGCTGCCGAACCCGAAGCACCGATCGGAGCCCTCGACATACTCGATTCCGCCGAGCACGAGCAGATCGTCGAGCGGTGGAATGCGACGGAGCACGCGGTGGATCGCTCCGCGACACTCGTGTCGCTCTTCGACGAGCAGGTGCTGCGCACGCCGGATGCCGTTGCGCTGACCTTCGACGGAGCATCGCTGACGTATGCCGAATTCGCGGACCGGGTACGCCGGCTCGCACGGCATCTCATCGCAGGTGGTGTGGGGCCCGACACGCTCGTCGCGGTATCGATGCGGCGATCGGCGGACCTCGTGGTCGCGGTGTACGCGGTCCTGGCGGCAGGCGGCGCATACGTGCCGCTCGATCCCGACCAGCCGGACGAGCGCAATGCACACGTCCTGGCGACCGCGGATCCGGTCTGCGTACTGACCACTTCGCGTGACGTCGGCGTCGATCCCGGGCCGAACGTCATCGTGGTCGACCGACTCGACCTCGGAACCCACGCGTCGGGGCCCGTCACGGATCACGAACGCATCGTTCCGCTCCGAACGGGGAACACCGCGTACGTGATCTTCACATCGGGCTCGACCGGACGGCCGAAGGGTGTCGCGGTCGCGCACGGCGCCATCGTCAACCAGATGCTCTGGCGTCGTGACGAATACCCGATGGGTCCGGGAGACACGGTTCTGCAGAAGACGCCGTTCACGTTCGACGTGTCGGTGTGGGAGTTGTTCTGGCCGTTGCAGGTGGGTGCGCGGCTGGTGGTCGCGGTGCCGGACGGCCACAAGGATGCCGGCTACCTCGCTCGTGTGATCGCCGAAGAAGGTGTGACCGCAGTGCATTTCGTGCCGTCCATGCTGGAGGTGTTCCTCGACGCCGCGCACAGCGGTGCCGGATCGGGGCTGCGGCACCTCTTCGTCGGTGGCGAAGCGGTCACCCCGGAGACCGCGCGCCGCGCGGTCTCGGCATTCCCGGCCGCGGCGGTGCACAACCTGTACGGCCCGGCCGAGACCGCGGTCGACGTGACCTTCCATCGGGTGACAGCGGCCGACGGTCGTTCGGTGCCGATGGGACGGCCGCTGTGGAACACGCGGGCGTACGTGCTCGACTCCCGGATGCGGCCGGTACCGTGTGGAATCGCCGGCGAACTGTATCTCGCGGGTGACCAGCTCGCGCGCGGGTACTCGGCCCGCCCGGAACTCACGGCGGAACGGTTCGTCGCGGATCCCTTCGGTGCTCCGGGCGACCGCCTGTACCGGACCGGCGACCTCGTCCGCTGGGACGACGACGGTGAGCTCGAGTACCTGGGCCGTACCGACTTCCAGGTCAAACTGCGAGGTCAGCGGATCGAACTCGGTGAGATCGAAGCGGTCCTGCGCGATCGGCCGGACATCGAGCGTGCGGTCGTGGTGGTTCGGCACGATCAGTTGGTCGCGTTCGTCGAGACGAACGGCGCTTCCTTCGACGAGGTGTCGATGCGCACCGAACTGGCACTTCATCTACCCGGCTACATGGTGCCCGCTCGGATCCTGAGTCTCGACACGTGGCCGTTGACGAGTTCGGGCAAGCTGGACCGCACGGCGCTGCCCGACGTCGAGCATGTCGCCCGCGAGTTCGTGGCACCGGTGGGCGAACTCGAACGACTGGTGGCGCGGGCCTTCGAGGATGTGCTCGACGTCGAGCATGTCGGACGCGACGACGACTTCTTCGAGCTCGGCGGAAACTCGTTGTCCGTCATGAAACTGATGGCGGTTCTGGGACGGGAGCTCGGCGTCGACGTGCCCGTTCGTGTCGCGTTCACGGGATCGACGGTCTCCGCGCTGGCCGAACGGGTCGGCCTCGGACGACGCGCAGGGTTCGACGCGGATATCGACGAGGCGGTTCAGGTGGTTCTCCCGCTCCGACGTGGTACGGGTGCGCCCCTGTTCTGCGTGCACCCGATGATCGGCCTCGCCTGGGCGTACTCGGCGCTCGCTCCCTACATCGACCGTGACACACCGGTGTACGGGATCCAGACTCCCGTGCTCACCGACGACGGTCCGATCCCGTCCTCGCTCGAGGAATACATCGACCGGTACGCACGTGAGATCATCGCTACTCGGCCCGAAGGACCGTTCCGGATCCTCGGCTGGTCGCTCGGCGGTCTCCTCGCGCACGGCGTCGCGGTGCGGCTGCAGCAACTGGGGCACCGCGTCGACGACCTGATCATGCTCGACTGCCTACCGGAACCTCCCGACGGCGAGGGATCCGGATTCGCCGGTCATCTGCAGAGCGAACTCGCTGCCATGGGAATCCCCATGGGAGACGATGTGTCGATGTCCGATCTGCCCGACGACGCGCTCCGCGCGGTACTCGTCGCGATCGACGGGGCGAAGGTCGGGCTCACGGTCGACCGGTTGCGCCGTGTGTTCCGGGCGTTGGCTGCCGGGCAGGGCCTTGCAGCCCGGTACCGGCCCGGACAGTTCGACGGTGACGTGGTGTTCGTGCGGTCGACGGACCCGAAGACCGCCTCCGCCGAGTCGATCTGGGCGCCGTACGTCCGCGGGACCATCTCCGGCCACGCGGTCGACGTGGCCCACGAGGAGATGATGAGTCCCGAGGGGGTCTCCCTCGTCGGCCCGATCGTTGCGAAGGCGTTGCGGGACGTCTGACGAGAGGTCCCGGCGCGCGGAGCCGCGCCGGGACCGTCCGTCCACAGTGGACTTGCGCGAGGCACTGTCCGTACGGGGGTCCGCCGTGCTTCCGGCGGCAGCGCTCGACCTGACCGACGGTTGTATCCCGCCGCTCCCGATCTCCTCAGCTCAGCAGCGCCGCGCGCAGGCGTGTCCCGCGCGCGGCGCGTGCCTCCGGCGGTGCGGTGCTAGGCGGTGCAGGGCGCTTCGTCGCGCGGGAAATCATCCGGGTACAGCGCGGATTCGACGAGGTACAGGGCGCGATCGTCGCTGAGCAGAGAGTTGTGATCGGCGGTGTTCGACGGGCATCCGTCCTGCAACCACACGTTGTCGACGGTCGCGCCCGGACCGGCCTGAAGGAAGCTGGATTCGGGTGGGGTGATGACACCGTCGGTGCGTGATGCAATCGATGTGTATGCCACGCCGGGCTGGGTCTGCGCGCCGGCGTTGAGCTCTCGGAGGAACCCCGACCCGTGGAGCTGCTGCACGGCCGCAGGACCGAGCTGACCGCGCACGATGAGCTTTTCGGGGATGTCGAGCAGCTTCCCCAGTTCGTGTGCCTGCTGCTGCAGCTCACCGAACGTCGTGCCGTGATTGCTCGCCCCGAGCATCACCAGCGAATGGACCTTGTTGTCCGCGGGATCCACCGGGTCGGTGCCGCCCTCGAATCGCATGTACTGGCGCGCCACCACGCCGCCCTGCGAATGCCCGACGATGTCGACCTGCGAGGCACCGGTCCGTGCGAGGACGGTGTCGACGAACGCGGCGAGTTGCTGCGCCGAACCCTTGATGTCGGTCAGGCCCCACTGCACGATGTGCGGATTGAGGAGCTCGGGTGCGCCGCCGTAGTTCAACGCGAATACGCACGCGCCTGCTTCGGCGAGCTGCGGTGACAGGGTGTGCCAGGTGTTGGTCATGTTCATTCCCGTGCCGTGCAGCAGTACCACGGGGCGCGGGTGCTGCTCGTCCGGTGTGCACGCCCAGTCGTTCGCCCCTTCGGGCGACTCGTCGAGGTACGCGTACTCGGGTGGTACGGAGTCGTCGGCCGAGGCGTGTGGCACTGCGATCGTGAGCGCAGCGCAGGTGAGTGCAGTAGTCGCGAATGCACCGGCAATCCGTCCGAGCACAGTCATGTATTACTCCCTTGGTTCCCCATCCACGGGCGTCACGTCTGTCGAGACCTGACCATGATAGAAGACCGGAACTGCGCAAATCGGAAACGTGCGCAGAACAATGGCCGGCGCAGGGGATTTGCGCCGGCCATTGTGACTCATCTTACGTATCTGTTTGTGTCCGTCAGAGTTCCAGTGCCTCGGCGAGGAACGGCCACGACCGGTGGATGTCGTCCTGCCAGTAGCCCCACGAGTGCGTGCCGCGGTCGCGGAAGTCGACCTCCGCGGGAATACCGAGTTCGGCCAGGCGGCGGGCCATGTTCGCCGTGCAGTAGTTCGTGGCCGCTTCGATCGGGCCTCCGATGATGAGCTGATCCGGCAGGCTGGCGCGGCCGTCCTGCATACGCGGATTGTCCAGCGAATCGTTCGGGTAGCTCGGCAGCCCGTTGCCGGAGCTCATGTAGATCTTGGTTCCGCGCAGTTTCTCCGCGTTCACGTAGGGGTCGTTCTCGACCCAGCCGGGTCCGTCGAGCGGACCCCACATGTTCTCGACGCTGTCGGCGCCACCCCACGTCTCGACCGTGGTGCGGATGAACTGCTGTCCGATCGGATCACTCGACTGTGCGCAACCGCTGTACGCCGCGACTGCGGTGTAGAAACCGGGCTTGGCGATGGCGAGGTTGAAGACCGACGTCGCCGACATCGAGATCGCCGCAAGCGCCCGCTTGTCGTTGGTGCCGAGTTCTTCCTCGATCAGCGGCGGCAACTCCTCGTTGAGGAAGGTCTGCCACTTGTTGCGGCCGAGAACCGGATCGTCCTGCTGCCAGTCGGTGTAGTACGACCACGCGCCGCCCACCGGGGTCACGACGTTGACGTTCTTGTCCGAGAAGAAGTCGAGGATGTCGGTCTGCCGTTGCCACGTCGCGGAGTCCTCACCGCCCCCCGCGCCGTTCAACAGGTACAGCACCGGTCGGGGTTCGCTGGTGTCGGCGGGGAGGATGACCTGAACGGGGAACACCTCGTCCATCGATGCCGAGTAGACGTTCAGTACCACCTGGCGGTCGTTGACCTTCTCCACCGATTCGACGTACGACGCGGTCGATGTGATCGACGTATCGTCCGTGGCCGGATCTGCGAGAGCGGGACCCGCGGGAATCAGGACGCAGGCCAGTGCCAGGGCGGATGCCTGGGCGGCTCGCCTCCACGTGGCTGTGCTGTGTCGGGTCAAGTCGACTACCCCTTCGATTGGCTTGTGGCGACAGTGCACTGGTGGTGTCGAGGACACTACCGTCTCGTTCGTCAGTCGGGACCGGCCGGTCCGTCGTTACAGGCTCCGGATCGTCCGATCGGGCCGCCCGGGGTGCGCGGCCGCTCATCCCGTCTCGGCGGCGCGCCGATAACCGTGCACGACGGGGACCATCAACACCGCGACGATCCCGACGGTCCATGCCGCGGTCTGGAGGAAGGGGACGAGCACCGGCCCGCCGTACGACAGACCGCGCATCGCATCCACGGCGAGGGACATCGGTTGACCCGCGACGAACGGTTGCAGCCATCCCGGATAGGCCGCGACGGGTACGAACCCGGAGTTGAAGAACATCAGCAACGTGCACAGCGCCGACACGACCTCCACGAGGGGGAGTTTCGTCGACAACGTGGCCAGGAACGTGACGATCGTCGCGAACCCGACGGTGAACACCACCGGGACCGCGAAGAACAGCACCGCCGCCACCGGGCCCTGCGTGAAGCGGAAGCCGAGCGCGAACCCGGCAACGAGGATGACGACCGTGGTTGCGATCACACGCACGATCTCCGCGGTCAACCGACCGACGAGGCCGGAGAAGCGGTGGACGGGCAGAGTGTGGAATCGGCCCAGCAGACCCGACTCGCGTTCTGCGCGGAGCCCGACGGCGCTGACCACCGATCCGAACATCGCGCCGACCAGGACGATCAACGGCACCGTCCCGAAGATCGACGGAGAACCCGTTGCCGCCGTGATGCTGTCGCCGAGCACGATGCGCAGCATCACCAGGGTGAACGCGGGGTAGACGAGCGCCTGGATCATTGCGGCCGGATCCCGCGTCCAGCGCCGCAGCAACCTGCCGCACTGCAGTCCGCTGTGGTGCCGGAGCGCTGCGAACGACCGTTCGTCGAGGAAATCGGCGGCAGTGTCCGTCACGGTGATCACCCCCGCCTCGAGTTGGCCCACACGGCGATCGCGGCGCACCCGACAGCGAGACCCGCGAGCCACAGAACGCTCGGCAGGAGGACGGGCCAGGTGACCCCGCCTTCCGCCATGTCGCGCATCGCGATCGAGAACTGGGAGATCGGTTGGTTACGGACGAACGGTTGGATCCATTCCGGGAACCCCTCCACCGGAACGAACCCGCACGACAGCATCCCGAGGATCAACTGGGGGAGGGTCAGGGCCTGCGCCGTGGCCTCGGGACTGCCCGACAACGTGCCGAGCGCGTCGGCCCCGAGGCACAGGACCAGCGCGATCGCGAGCGCCATCGCGCAGAACAGGACTGCCTGCCCGAGGCCCGCGGAGAAACGGAAGCCGATCGCGTAGCCGAATCCCAGCGCGGCGATCAGCGAGACCACCGCGCGCACGAATCTGCCCGACATGCGCGCGGCCAGCGGCACGGCCGACAGCACGGGCATCGTCTGCAGGCGTGCGGTGAACCCGGAGGACGATTCCTGCGCAGCGATCTGTGCGGCCGTGATCGCGGCGAAGGCCATCGATTGCAGGACGATGATCGGCATCAGGAACTGGGCGTAGTCGAGACCACGCATCTGCATGACGAACTTCAACGGCAGGTAGAAGCTCAGTCCGAACACGACGGGAGCGATCACGGCGAGCAGCAACTCGCCGTTGCGCATCATCGAACGGATCGCCCGTCCCGCGAGTGCCGTCCACTGCCCGGGACCCGACGGCCGGACCCGCCGGTGGCTTCCGGTCACTCGGTCGGACGGAGGGAGGGGCGGTGTGTCGGGGGAGGATTCGGGGGGTGATGTCGACCCGACACGGGTGGTCATTCGCCACCTCGCACGTCCGCGAGACCCGGAGATCGGGACTCCGCCGGGTCGGGTTCGTCCGTTGTCGCCGAATGCCCGGTCAGATGCAGGAACACGTCGTCGAGCGACGGCCGACGCAGCCCGATGTCGGCGAGTTCGATCTCGAGGGGTTCGAGGCGTCGCATCGCCTCGCTCAGGGTGAGCACACCGTCGGGTGCGGGAATCGACACGCGATCGCAGCCCTCCCCGGTGCCGATCTCGGCGCGGACATCCGGGGGGACCAGGACGCCCAGCGCGTCGACGATCGCGCGAACGTCCCGTGGATCGACGGGCATGATCTCGCAGTATCCGGCGCCTGTCGACGCCTTCAGTTCGTTCGCGGTTCCCCGTGCGATCACGGTGCCGCGGTCGACGACGATGATCGTGTCGCTCAGTCGGTCCGCCTCCTCGAGGTACTGGGTGGTCAGCAGAACGGTGATGCCTTGCGCCTTCAGGCGCGACACGAGTGACCACACAGCCTGTCGTGATCGCGGATCGAGACCGGTCGTCGGTTCGTCGAGGAACACGACCTCGGGGCGCACCACGAGACCGCACGCGATGTCGATACGCCGGCGCATGCCGCCGGAGTAGCCCTTGACCGGGCGGCGGGCGGCATCGACGAGATCGAACTCGGTGAGCAGTTCGTCGGCACGTCGATGCGCGGCGGTGCGGCCGAGCCCCATCAGTCGCCCGAACAACACCAGGTTCTCGTGCCCGGTGAGGCTGTCGTCGAGCGCGGCGAACTGTCCGGTCATCATGATCGACCGCCTGACCTGCGCGGGATGCCGCACGACGTCGCATCCGGCGACGATGGCGCGCCCGCGCGTCGGTTTCAGGAGTGTGGAGAGGATCTTGACCGTCGTGGTCTTGCCGGCGCCGTTGGGCCCGAGGATTCCCAGCACGCTTCCGGATTCGGCGGAGAAACTGATGCCGGTCAGGGCGCGGACGTCGCCGAACGACTTGTGGACGTCTTCCACGAGGACAGCCTGGTCGTGGTTGTCGTGCATCCGCACCCCGCCGTCGCATCCGGTCCCGGTGGAGGGCCGGGACACCACCATGGCCTCTCCGGCGGACCCACCCGCCGTTGCGCGCGATGCTACCGCCCGGCGGCGTCGCTGACCGGCAGTCGGCGAGTTCCGCTCGGCGGACCGCGTGCCGATGTGACCTGGATTCCACCGGGGGGCGTGAGTTGAACTCCTGGTTCCGGTGCTGCATACTGGTCGGGTTGCCTTGACCGGGTCATGGTGTTTCGCGGCTCGGAGCGAGGGAAGAAGTGACAGTCGCGGATCGAGCCTGACGGCCTGGTCGCGGCCACAAGCAAGACGGAAGCAGTATCGACGTGCACCCGTACGGGTGCATCCGGTTCCGTTCTGTGCGGTGTCGAAGTGTGGACATTTCGGCGCCGCGGGACGAGCAAGAGGGCGACACGCCCGACCGCGTGGACCGGGGAACAATGACAGATGAACAGCGGCAGCGGATCGGGTACACCCCGGCTCGCGATGTGTATTGAGTGCTGTTCTCGGTCGCCGTTCCGTTCGGAACTGTGCAGACGAGGTGGTTCCCGGCTCGTTCGGGTGCTACGAAACGCGGCAAGAAAAGGACACTAAGCGTGGCGGGACAGAAGATCCGCATCAGGCTCAAGGCCTATGACCATGAGGCGATCGACGCATCTGCGCGCAAGATCGTCGAGACCGTGACCCGCACGGGCGCTCGCGTGGTCGGCCCGGTGCCGTTGCCCACCGAGAAGAACGTGTACTGCGTCATCCGCTCGCCGCACAAGTACAAGGACTCGCGCGAGCACTTCGAGATGCGTACTCACAAGCGGCTGATCGACATTCTCGACCCGACGCCGAAGACGGTCGACGCGCTCATGCGTATCGACCTCCCGGCGAGCGTCGACGTCAACATTCAGTGAGCTCGTAGAAGACGCAGCGGAGATAACACATGACTAACCAGATCAAGGGAATCCTGGGCACCAAGCTCGGCATGACCCAGGTCTTCGACGAGAACAACCGGGTCGTTCCGGTCACCGTCGTCAAGGCCGGACCCAACGTGGTCACCCAGATCCGCACCGAGGAGCGCGACGGCTACAGCGCCGTCCAGCTCGCCTTCGGTGCCATCGCCCCCCGCAAGGTCACCAAGCCTGTCCGCGGCCAGTTCGACAAGGCCGGCGTCACGCCGCGCCGCCACGTCGTCGAGCTCCGCGTCGAGGACACCTCCGAGTACGAGGTGGGCCAGGAACTGACTGCCGAGGTGTTCGAGGACGGCGCGTTCGTCGACGTCACCGGCACTTCCAAGGGCAAGGGCTTCGCCGGCACCATGAAGCGTCACGGCTTCGCCGGTCAGGGCGCCTCGCACGGTGCTCAGGCGGTGCACCGTCGTCCCGGCTCGATCGGTGGCTGCGCCACCCCCGGCCGTGTCTTCAAGGGCACGCGCATGTCGGGCCGCATGGGTAGCGACCGCGTCACGACGCAGAACCTCTCCGTCCACAAGGTGGACGCCGAGAACGGTCTGCTGCTTATCAAGGGCGCGATCCCCGGCCGCAAGGGCGGCCTCGTGATCGTCAAGACCGCAGTGAAGGGTGGTGCACGGGCATGACCAGCACCGAGACCGCAACCAAGCTGACGCTCGACGTCAAGGCCCCCGGTGGCCAGACGTCCGGAACCGTCGATCTCCCCGCCGAGATCTTCGACGCTCCGGCGAGCATCGCGCTGCTGCACCAGGTCGTCGTCGCGCAGCTCGCCGCGGCACGCCAGGGCACGCACGCCACCAAGACCCGCGGCGAGGTCCGCGGCGGTGGCAAGAAGCCGTACCGTCAGAAGGGCACCGGCCGGGCACGTCAGGGCTCGACCCGCGCGCCGCAGTTCGCCGGCGGTGGCACCGTCCACGGCCCGCAGCCGCGTGACTACAGCCAGCGCACCCCGAAGAAGATGAAGGCCGCCGCACTCCGCGGTGCCCTCTCCGACCGGGCGCGCAACGAGCGCATCCACGTGGTCACCGAACTCGTCGCGGGTCAGGTTCCGTCGACGAAGTCGGCGCGCACCTTCCTCGGTGAGCTCACCGACCGCAAGAAGGTGCTTCTGGTCGTCGGCCGCGAGGACGTCACGACCTGGAAGAGCGTTCAGAACCTGCAGAACGTGCACCCGATCGCTCCCGATCAGCTGAACACCTACGACGTGCTGTACAGCGACGACGTCGTGTTCAGTGTCGCGGCGCTCGACGCGTTCATCCACGGGCCGGCCGAGTCGGCTCAGGAAGTGAAGGAGGAGAGCAAGTGAGCACGATCGCCGATCCGCGCGACATCCTGCTGGCTCCCGTCGTCTCCGAGAAGTCCTACGGGCTGATGGAGGAGGGCACCTACACCTTCCTGGTCCACCCGGACTCGAACAAGACGCAGATCAAGATTGCCGTCGAGAAGGTCTTCGGCGTCAAGGTGAGCAGCGTCAACACCGCCAACCGTCAGGGCAAGCGCAAGCGGACGCGGTTCGGTTACGGCAAGCGCAAGGACACCAAGCGCGCGCTCGTGACCCTCACTGCCGACAGCAAGCCCATCGAGATCTTCGGAGGACCGGTCGCCTAGGCGCCGGAACTCGCGAGAGATAGAGGACGAGAAGACTCATGGCAATCCGTAAGTACAAGCCGACAACGCCGGGCCGCCGTGGCGCCAGCGTGTCGGACTTCGCCGAGATCACTCGGTCGACGCCCGAGAAGTCGCTGATTCGCCCGCTGCACGGTCGCGGTGGTCGCAACGCGCACGGCCGCATCACCACCCGACACAAGGGTGGCGGACACAAGCGTGCCTACCGCCTGATCGATTTCCGTCGCAACGACAAGGACGGCATCCCGGCCAAGGTCGCTCACATCGAGTACGACCCCAACCGCACCGCCCGCATCGCGCTGCTCCACTACGTGGACGGCGAGAAGCGCTACATCATCGCCCCCAAGGGCCTGGTGCAGGGTGCGCCGGTCGAGTCCGGCCCCAACGCCGACATCAAGCCCGGCAACAACCTGCCGCTGCGCAACATCCCGACCGGTACCACCATCCACGCGGTGGAGCTGCGTCCCGGTGGCGGTGCGAAGATGGCCCGTTCCGCCGGTGCGAGCATCCAGCTCCTCGGCAAGGAAGGCACCTACGCCACGCTGCGTATGCCCTCGGGTGAGATCCGTCGCGTCGACGTGCGCTGCCGCGCCACCGTCGGCGAGGTCGGCAACGCCGAGCAGTCGAACATCAACTGGGGCAAGGCCGGCCGCATGCGCTGGAAGGGCAGGCGTCCTACGGTCCGCGGTGTCGTGATGAACCCGGTCGACCACCCGCACGGCGGTGGTGAGGGCAAGACCTCCGGTGGTCGCCACCCGGTCAGCCCGTGGGGCAAGCCCGAGGGCCGCACCCGCAAGAACAAGGCGTCCGACAAGCTCATCGTTCGTCGTCGCCGTACCGGCAAGAAGCGCTAGTCAAGGAGGGAGTTAGAGAATGCCACGCAGCCTCAAGAAGGGCCCGTTCGTCGACGACCACCTCCTGGCGAAGGTCGACGCTCAGAACGAGAAGGGCACCAAGCAGGTCATCAAGACCTGGTCGCGCCGTTCCACGATCCTGCCCGATTTCATCGGCCACACGTTCGCCGTCCACGACGGCCGCAAGCACGTGCCGGTGTTCGTCTCGGATTCGATGGTCGGCCACAAGCTCGGTGAATTCGCACCGACCCGTACGTTCAAGGGTCACATCAAGGACGACCGGAAGAGCAAGCGTCGATGAGCACTGACATTCAGAACAACAGCGCTCGGGCTGTCGCGCGCCACGTGCGCGTCACCCCGATGAAGGCGCGCCGTGTCGTGGACATCGTGCGCGGCAAGTCCGTCGAGGATGCTCTCGCCATCCTCAAGTTCGCGCCGCAGGCTGCTGCGGAGCCGGTCGCCAAGGTGATCGCGTCCGCCGCCGCCAACGCGCAGAACAACCTGAACCTCGATCCCAGCACGCTCGTCATCACGACCGCGTACGTGGACGAGGGCGCGACCCTCAAGCGGTTCCAGCCGCGCGCGCAGGGTCGTGCGTTCCGTATCCGCAAGCGGTCGAGCCACATCACCGTGATCGTGGAGAGCGTCGGGAACTCGACTCGCAACCGCCGGAAGGGAGCTCAGTAGTGGGCCAGAAGATCAACCCGCACGGCTTCCGTCTGGGCGTCACCACCGACTGGAAGTCGCGTTGGTACGCGGACAAGCAGTACGCGGACTATGTGAAGGAAGACGTCGCGATCCGCAAGTTCCTGGCCTCGGGCCTGGAGCGTGCCGGCATCTCGAAGGTCGAGATCGAGCGCACCCGCGATCGTGTGCGTGTGGACATCCACACCGCGCGTCCGGGCATCGTCATCGGCCGTCGTGGCGCCGAGGCGGACCGTATCCGTGCCGAGCTCGAGAAGCTCACCGGTAAGCAGGTCCAGCTGAACATCCTCGAGGTCAAGAACCCCGAGGCGGACGCCCAGCTCGTCGCGCAGGGCGTCGCGGAGCAGCTCAGCAACCGTGTCGCGTTCCGTCGTGCGATGCGCAAGGCCATCCAGTCGGCCATGCGTCAGCCGAACGTCAAGGGCATCCGCGTGCAGTGCTCGGGCCGCCTCGGTGGCGCCGAGATGTCGCGCTCGGAGTTCTACCGCGAAGGCCGTGTGCCGCTGCACACCCTGCGCGCCGACATCGACTACGGCCTGTACGAGGCGAAGACCACCTTCGGCCGCATCGGCGTGAAGGTCTGGATCTACAAGGGCGACATCGTGGGTGGCCGTCGTGAGCTCGCTGCCGCTGCGGCTGCTCCGTCGGAGCGTCCGCGTCGTGAGCGTCCGAGCCGCCCGCGTCGCTCCGGCGCGTCGGGCACCACCGCGACGAGCACCGACGCGGGTCGCGCGGCCTCCGCCGACGCCCCCGCCTCGACAGAGAACAAGGAGGGCTGACGCAATGTTGATCCCCCGGCGGGTCAAGCACCGCAAGCAGCACCATCCGAGCCGCTCGGGTAACGCCAAGGGCGGCACCCAGGTGGCGTTCGGTGAGTACGGCATCCAGGCTCTCGAGCCCGCCTACATCACCAACCGGCAGATCGAGTCCGCTCGTATCGCCATGACCCGGCACATCAAGCGTGGCGGCAAGATCTGGATCAACATCTTCCCGGATCGCCCGCTCACCAAGAAGCCGGCCGAGACCCGCATGGGTTCCGGTAAGGGCTCGCCCGAGTGGTGGGTCGCGAACGTCAAGCCCGGGCGCGTGATGTTCGAGATGAGCTACCCGAACGAGGAGATCGCCCGCGAGGCCCTGCGTCGCGCGATGCACAAGCTCCCGTGCAAGTGCCGGATCGTGACGAGGGAGGAGCAGTTCTGATGGCTACCGGTACCCCCGCCGCAGAACTCCGCGAGCTGACCGAGGAGGAACTGACCTCGAAGCTGCGCGAGTCGAAGGAAGAGCTGTTCAACCTCCGTTTCCAGATGGCCACCGGTCAGCTGGACAACAACCGTCGGCTGCGCACCGTGCGCAACGAGATCGCTCGCATCTACACGGTGCTGCGCGAGCGCGAGCTCGGACTGGCCTCCGGACCGGATGCGGGTGACGCGGCATGAGTGAGGAAAAGGCAGTGAGCAACAACGAAGAGCGCGGCAGCCGCAAGGTCCGCATCGGCTACGTCGTCTCCGACAAGATGGAGAAGACCATCGTCGTCGAGCTCGAGGACCGCGTGAAGCACCCGCTGTACGGCAAGATCATCCGCCGTACCACCAAGGTGAAGGCGCACGACGAGAACGGCCTGGCCGGCATCGGCGACCGCGTGCAGCTGATGGAGACCCGTCCGCTGTCCGCGTCGAAGCGCTGGCGTCTGGTCGAGGTGCTCGAGAAGGCCAAGTAGGCCTCACGGTCACCGACCGGCAGTTCTGTCCGAGCGGCCCGTCCCCGCGTGTGCGGGGACGGGCCGCTCGGCGTCGGTGATGGACCCTGCCCGGACGTGCGCGACACGCCCGGGTCGGGGTGGGGAGTGACCTCACAGTTGGTGAATTTGCCCCGCGTGAGGTATATGGCCTACCCTAGACGGGTTGCTTTGCGGGACCCGTGTGTCTTTCGCACGCGCGCCGTGGGCAGCCGACGACCGCGTACGTCCAGGTCGGAAATCTGACGTACACACCAATCCAGGTCAAGGAGACGTAAGTGATCCAGCAGGAGTCGCGACTGCGTGTCGCCGACAACACGGGTGCCAAGGAGATTCTCTGCATCCGCGTTCTCGGTGGCTCGTCCCGTCGCTACGCCGGAATCGGCGACGTCATCGTCGCCACCGTCAAGGACGCCATCCCGGGCGGCAACGTCAAGCGTGGCGATGTCGTCAAGGCCGTGATCGTGCGCACCGCCAAGGAGCGCCGCCGGCCGGACGGCTCGTACATCAAGTTCGACGAGAACGCCGCCGTCATCATCAAGGGTGACAACGACCCCCGCGGCACCCGCATCTTCGGACCCGTCGGTCGCGAGCTCCGCGACAAGCGCTTCATGAAGATCGTCTCGCTCGCTCCGGAGGTGCTGTGATGAAGGTGCACAAGGGCGACACCGTGCTCGTCATCTCGGGTAAGGACAAGGGCGCCAAGGGCAAGGTCATCGCGGCCTTCCCGAAGGAGAACCGTGTCCTCGTCGAGGGCGTGAACCGGATCAAGAAGCACACCGCGGTCTCGGCCAACGAGCGTGGCGCCTCCCAGGGCGGCATCGTGACGCAGGAGGCCCCGATCCACGTTTCCAACGTCGCGGTCGTCGACTCGGACGGCAACCCCACCCGCGTGGGCTACCGGACCGACGAGGAGACCGGCAAGCGCGTTCGGATTTCCCGGAAGAACGGGAAGGACATCTGACATGACCACCACCGAGAGCAAGACCCAGCCGCGCCTGAAGGTGCGCTACCGCGAAGAGATCCGCGACGCGCTGAACTCGGAGTTCGAGTACGCGAACGTCATGCAGATCCCGGGCGTCGTCAAGGTCGTCGTCAACATGGGTGTCGGTGACGCCGCTCGCGACGCGAAGCTGATCAACGGTGCCGTCCACGATCTCGCGCTCATCACCGGTCAGAAGCCGGAGATCCGCCGGGCCCGCAAGTCCATCGCCCAGTTCAAGCTGCGCGAGGGCATGCCGATCGGTGCGCGCGTCACGCTGCGTGGCGACCGCATGTGGGAGTTCCTCGACCGTCTCGTGTCGATCGCGCTTCCCCGTATCCGCGACTTCCGCGGCCTCAACGGCAACCAGTTCGACGGCAACGGCAACTACACGTTCGGCCTGAACGAGCAGTCGATGTTCCACGAGATCGACGTGGACAAGATCGACCGCCCGCGCGGCATGGACATCACTGTCGTGACCACCGCTACCAACAACGAAGAAGGCCGTGCCCTGCTCAAGCACCTCGGCTTCCCGTTCAAGGAGAACTGAGCCCATGGCTAAGAAGGCACTGGTCAACAAGGCCAACAAGAAGCCGAAGTTCGCGGTGCGCGCCTACACCCGCTGCCAGCGTTGCGGGCGCCCCCACTCGGTGTTCCGCAAGTTCGGACTCTGCCGTATCTGCCTCCGCGAGATGGCACACGCCGGCGAGCTTCCGGGAGTTCACAAGAGCTCCTGGTGACGTGATCGGTGGGCGGGCCCCAGGGTTCCGCCCACCGCCACGCCTGTCAGGAGTCGGCCGCGTGGCCGACTCGCATGAAACCAGATTCGCTGCAGGCCCACGATCGGGATCGCTCCCGGTGTTGCATGGGAACCGCACCGAGAAAGGTGTACAGGTCAGACCATGACCATGACCGACCCCATCGCAGACTTCTTGACGCGTCTGCGTAACGCCAACACGGCGTACCACGACGAGGTCAAGCTCCCGTCCTCGAAGATCAAGGTGAACATCGCCGAGATCCTCAAGCGCGAGGGCTACATCGCCGACTACCGCGTCGAGGACGCGGAAGTGGGCAAGACCCTCATCGTCGACCTCAAGTACGGGCCCTCCCGTGAGCGCAGCCTCGCCGGTGTGCGCCGCGTGTCGAAGCCCGGCCTGCGGGTCTACGCGAAGTCCACCAATCTGCCCAAGGTCCTGGGCGGCCTGGGCGTGGCGATCATCTCCACGTCCTCCGGCCTGCTCACCGATCGCCAGGCGGCCAAGCAGGGAGTGGGCGGGGAAGTCCTCGCCTACGTCTGGTAAGGGAGGCCACCACAATGTCGCGAATCGGAAAGCTCCCCGTCGCAGTTCCCGCCGGTGTCGAGGTGAACATCGACGGCCAGGACGTCGCAGTGAAGGGCCCCAAGGGCAACCTGTCGCTGACGATCTCCGAGCCGATCACCATCGCCAAGGGCGACGACGGCGCGCTGAACATCAACCGCCCCAACGACGAGCGTCGCAGCCGTGCGCTGCACGGTCTGTCGCGGACGCTCGTGCAGAACCTCATCATCGGTGTGACCCAGGGCTACACCACCAAGATGGAGATCTTCGGCGTCGGTTACCGCGTTGCGCTGAAGGGCAAGGACCTCGAGTTCTCGCTCGGCTTCAGCCACCCGGTGCTCATCGAGGCCCCCGAGGGCATCACCTTCGCCGTCGAGGCGCCCACGAAGTTCTCGATCTCGGGCATCGACAAGCAGAAGGTCGGCCAGATCGCGGCCAACATCCGTCGGCTGCGCAAGTCCGATCCCTACAAGGGCAAGGGCATCCGCTACGAGGGTGAACAGGTCCGCCGCAAGGTCGGAAAGACGGGTAAGTGATCATGAGCCAGACCGAGAACCAGAAGGCCAAGCGGATCCCGCTGGGCAAGGATGCTTCCACCACGCGTCGTCTGTCGAAGACGCGTCGTCACTTCCGTCTGCGCAAGAAGGTCGCCGGCACCGCCGAGCGTCCCCGTCTCGTCGTGAATCGCTCCTCGCGGCACATCCACGTGCAGCTGATCAACGACCTGACCGGTACGACCGTCGCAGCGGCGTCGACCATCGAGGCGGACGTGCGTGCCGTCGAGGGCGACAAGAAGGCCCGCGGCGCCAAGGTCGGTCAGCTGATCGCCGAGCGCGCCAAGGCCGTCGGTGTGGAGTCCGTGGTCTTCGACCGCGGTGGCCACACCTACGCAGGCCGGATCGCGGCCCTCGCGGACGCTGCTCGCGAAAGCGGGTTGAAGTTCTGATGACCATTTTCACGAACGGAAGGAACGCCTGATGCCGGGACGTCAGCGGCGTGACGGCGGCAGCGGACCCGCCGGACAGAACGCCAACAGTGGAGACAACCGCGGCGGACGCGACCGTCGCGACCGGGACTCGCGCGGCGGCAACGCCGGCGACCGGTCGAACTACATCGAGCGTGTCGTCTCGATCAACCGCGTGTCGAAGGTCGTCAAGGGTGGTCGTCGCTTCAGCTTCACCGCTCTCGTGATCGTCGGTGACGGCAACGGTGTCGTCGGTGTCGGCTACGGCAAGGCCAAGGAAGTTCCCGCGGCCATCCAGAAGGGTGTCGAGGAGGCTCGCAAGGGCTTCTTCCGCGTTCCGCTCATCGGCGGAACCATCACCCACCCCGTCCAGGGTGAGGCCGCAGCCGGCGTCGTCCTGCTGCGTCCGGCCTCGCCGGGTACCGGTGTCATCGCCGGCGGTGCGGTTCGCGCCGTGCTGGAGTGCGCGGGCATCTCCGACATCCTGTCGAAGTCCCTCGGCTCCGACAACGCCATCAATGTGGTGCACGCGACGGTTGCGGCCCTCAAGGGTCTGCAGCGTCCCGAAGAGGTCGCGGCCCGCCGTGGCCTCGCGGTCGAGGACGTCGCCCCCGCCGGCATGCTGCGCGCCCGTGCACAGGCTGCTGGGAGCGTGAAGTAATGGCAGATCTGAAGATCACCCAGATCAAGAGCACCATCGGTACCAAGCAGAATCAGCGCGACAGCCTGCGGACGCTCGGCCTGCGGAAGATCCGTCAGTCCGTGGTTCGTGAGGACAACCCGCAGAACCGTGGCTTGATCAACGTGGTGCGTCACCTCGTGACCGTTGAGGAGGTCTGAGAATGACCATCAAGCTGCATCACCTGCGCCCGGCCCCGGGTGCGAAGACGGACAAGACCCGCGTCGGACGCGGTGAGGGTTCGAAGGGCAAGACCGCTGGTCGCGGTACGAAGGGCACCAAGGCACGCAAGAACGTGCCGGCGGCCTTCGAAGGTGGCCAGATGCCCATCCACATGCGTCTGCCGAAGCTCAAGGGCTTCAAGAACGCATTCCGCACCGAGTACCAGGTCGTCAACGTCGGCGACATCGCCCGGGTGTTCCCCGAGGGCGGCGCGATCGGCGTGGACGAGCTCGTCGCCAAGGGTCTGGTTCGCAAGAACCAGCTCGTGAAGGTGCTCGGCGAGGGCGAACTGTCGGTGGCCGTCCAGGTCTCCGCGAACAAGTTCTCCGGCTCCGCCAAGGAGAAGATCACCGCCGCCGGCGGCACCGCGACCGAACTGGCCTGACCTGTTCGCTCGTGCGTGAGCCACGGCTGACGAACGGCCGCGATGCAGGTCATCCTGCATCGCGGCCGTTCGCGTCTCTGCTCGTCACCGGACGCTGTCACCGTCCGTGCGGGCACACACTGTTAGAGTTCTAGAGTTGTCCTTGTCCGACGACCGAGTCCGGTCGTCGTTCCCGATCGGCCTGCCAGGAGGATTCTTGCTTTCCGCCTTCGTTTCGGCCCTCAGGACACCGGACCTGAGGCGGAAGATCCTCGTAGCCATCGGTCTGGTCGCGCTGTATCGCCTCGGCGCCACGGTGCCGTCCCCGGGGGTCGATTTCGGAAACGTCCAGGCGTGTGTCGACCAGCTCGCGGGTAGCGAGCAGGCCGGAATCTACTCGCTGATCAACCTGTTCTCCGGTGGCGCGCTGCTGCAGTTGTCGGTGTTCGCGATCGGCATCATGCCGTACATCACGGCCAGCATCATCGTGCAGCTGCTCACCGTCGTGATCCCTCGTTTCGAGGAGCTCCGCAAGGAAGGTCAGGCGGGCCAGGCGAAGATGACGCAGTACACGCGTTATCTCGCGGTGGCTCTCGCCGTGCTGCAGTCCACGGGCATCGTCGCGCTCGCCGCGCGCGGTCAGCTGCTGCAGGGCTGTTCCGAGCCGATCCTCGCCGACGACAGCATCTTCGGGATGGTGGTGATCGTCCTCGTCATGACGGCCGGTGCGGCCGTGGTGATGTGGTTCGGTGAGCTCATCACCGAGCGTGGTGTCGGCAACGGCATGTCGCTGCTGATCTTCGCCGGTATCGCGTCGCGCCTGCCGTCCGAGGGGCGGATGATCCTCGAGGCGAGCGGTGGTCTGGCGTTCACCCTCGTCTGCGTCGCAGCGCTGGTGCTGATCACGGGTGTGGTGTTCATCGAGCAGGGTCAGCGCCGTATCCCGGTGCAGTACGCCAAGCGCATGGTCGGCCGTCGCATGTACGGCGGGTCGTCCACCTACCTGCCGCTCAAGGTGAACCAGGCCGGCATCATCCCGGTCATCTTCGCATCGTCGCTGCTGTACCTGCCGAACCTCATCGCCCAGCTCACCGGCGCCACCACCACCCCCGATCCGAGTTGGTGGCAGCGCTTCATCAACGAATACCTGGTGAATCCGAGCAATCCGGTGTACATCGCGCTGTACTTCGCGCTGATCGTGTTCTTCGTGTTCTTCTACGTCGCCATCACGTTCAATCCCGAGGAACGTGCCGACGAGATGAAGAAGTACGGCGGGTTCATCCCGGGTATCCGTCCGGGACGCCCCACCGCCGACTACCTCACCTACGTGCTCAACCGCCTCACGGTCCCGGGCTCGATCTACCTCGCTGCCATCGCCACGCTGCCGCACTTCTTCCTGTCCGGTAGCCAGACGGCCACCAGCATCTTCGGTGGCGCGGCGGTGCTCATTCTCGTCAGTGTCGCGCTGGACACTGTCAAACAGATCGAAAGTCAATTGATGCAGCGCAACTACGAAGGGTTCCTCAAGTGAGACTTGTACTCCTCGGTCCTCCCGGTGCCGGCAAGGGCACGCAGGCCGCCATCCTCTCCGAGAAGCTCGGTGTTCCCCACATCTCCACCGGCGATCTCTTCCGGGCGAACATCGGTCAGGGCACCGCCCTCGGCCTCGAGGCGAAGAAGTACATCGACGCCGGCGAACTCGTTCCCGCCGAGATCACCAACAACATGGTGCGCGAGCGGCTCGCAGAGCCCGACGCGGCCAACGGGTTCCTGCTCGACGGCTTCCCGCGCAGTGTCGAACAAGCCCGTGAGCTCACCAAGATCCTCGAGAACCTCGGGGTGTCCCTCGACGCGGTGCTCTCCTTCGACATCGACGAGGACGTCGTCGTCGAGCGGATGCTCGCGCGTGGGCGCGCCGACGACACCGAGGACGTCATCCGTAACCGCCTCCGGGTCTACCGCGAGGAGACGGCGCCGCTGCTCGATCACTACGAGGGCTCGATCGTCACGGTCGACGCCGTCGGTGACGTCGAGGAGATCAACGCGCGGGCACTCGCCGCGCTCGGCAAGTAGTACCGCGTCCGGTACGCGAAGGACAGAGGAAAGATCGACATGGGTTTCGGGCGCAAGCGCAAGGTCGTCCCGTTCCGCACTTCCGGCGAACTCGATGCGATGGCCGCGGCGGGTGCCGTCGTCGGTACGGCACTCGTCGCGGTGCGGGAGGCGGCGAAACCGGGTGTGAGCACCCTGGAACTCGATCGGGTGGCGGAGGCGGTGATCCGCGATGCGGGCGCCGTCCCGTCATTCCTCGGTTACCACGGGTTCCCCGGGTCGATCTGTTCCTCGGTCAACGACCGGGTCGTGCACGGCATCCCGTCGGCCGACGAGATCCTGGCCGAGGGCGACCTGGTCTCGATCGACTGCGGTGCGATCCTCGACGGGTGGCACGGTGACTCGGCGTGGTCGTTCGGGGTCGGTGCGCTGTCCGCCGCCGACGCGGATCTGAGCGACGCCACCCGACTGTCGATGGAGGCCGGCATCGCGGCGATGCTCCCCGGTAACCGGCTCACCGACATCTCGCACGCGATCGAGAAGGGCACCCACGCGGCCGAACGCGCCCACGGTCGTGCGTACGGCATCGTCGACGGCTACGGCGGGCACGCGATCGGCCGTGAGATGCACATGGATCCGTTCCTCCCGAACGAGGGCAAGCCCGGCAAGGGCCCGCAGCTCGTCGTGGGATCGGTACTCGCCATCGAGCCGATGCTCACACTCGGCACCTACGAGACCGAGGTACTCGCCGACGAGTGGACGGTCGTGACCACCGACGGCAGTCGCGCCGCGCACTGGGAACACACCGTGGCCGTCACCGAGAACGGCCCCCGGATCCTCACCCCCCGGCCCGAGTAGTCGCTCCCAGTCGCGCTCCCAGTCGCCCAGTCGCCAGTCGCCCCGGTCCCCGGTGCTCCGCCGCGCCGGGCGAATGTACCCGTCGTTCCAATCAATCGAGCGAACGATACGTTCGCTCGACGGGGGTAGCGGCCGACGGGGAAGCGGCCGAAGCCGACGGCGAGCAGGGGGAGGGGCGACGGCGTGTATCAGACGTCGACGAGGAGAGTGACGGGGCCGTCGTTGACGAGGCTCACCTCCATGTGGGCTCCGAACACCCCCGTCTCCACCTTCGCTCCGAGCGTCCGCAGCGCCGAGACGAACTCGTCGACGAGTGGTTCGGCCACTGCTCGCGGCGCGGCCGCCGACCACGACGGCCGCCGACTCTTCCGCGTGTCCGCCATGAGCGTGAACTGGCTGACGACCAGCAGCGGAGCGTCGAGGTCCGATGCCGAGCGTTCGTCGTCCAGGATCCGCATCGTCCACACCTTCCGGGCGAGCGTCGCGGCTTTCGCGGCATCGTCGTCGTGGGTGACGCCGACGAGTACGAGCAGGCCGTGACCGCCGGCCGGCGGCGCGATCCGCGCGACCTCCGTGCCGTCGACCGCGACGGCCGCGCCCGTGACCCGCTGAACCAGTGCCCGCACGCGCGTCCTCCTCATTCCCTTGCATTTGGCCTGGTGGGAAAGTTCCCGTACCATTGATCGGTGGTGCGCCCTGCGCTCCGGTCGGTCGGTGTCGTCATGACGTCGCCGAAACCGGATCCGGAGCCGAGCGTTCACGGTATCGGATGCCGATGCAACCACACGTCGAACAAACGGATCGCGGAGGATATGGCTAAGAAAGACGGGGCAATCGAGGTCGAAGGTCGGGTCATCGAGCCGCTGCCCAATGCGATGTTCCGCATCGAGCTGGAAAACGGTCACAAGGTGTTGGCCCACATCAGCGGAAAGATGCGGCAGCACTACATTCGTATCCTTCCCGAGGACCGGGTTGTCGTGGAGCTTTCGCCCTACGACCTCACGCGTGGACGCATCGTCTACCGCTACAAGTAACGGACTTCCCCGGCCGGACGGTCGGGGAGAAACATGTCTCCGGGTGGTCTCGTGCTGCTCCGGGGGCGTACATACAGGAGATCGGACGAACGTGAAGGTTCAGCCTAGCGTCAAGAAGATCTGCGAGAAGTGCAAGGTGATCCGCCGCAACGGTCGGGTCATGGTGATCTGCGAGAACCTGCGCCACAAGCAGCGTCAGGGCTAGATCGCGCGCTTCGTCGCGAAGATCTGCTTGGCAACGAGCAGCTTGGCAACAAGCCGAAGAAGACCTTCCAGCACCAGTCGTACGGTAGGGATCCCCGATTCGTCGGGGAGCCGTGCGATCAACCCCCGGTTCGGAGGCCGGGGCCCCACTGTGTGTAGCGACTACACAGTTTTCTGGACGCAGGGGACGGGCTGGGAGCAGACCTCCGCACACCGAATAGGAATGCCACATGGCACGTCTCGCAGGTGTCGATCTTCCCCGCGAAAAGCGGATGGAGATCGCACTGACCTACATCTACGGCATCGGCCGTACCCGCTCCAAGGAGATCCTCGAGGCAACGGGTGTCAGCCCGGACCTGCGCAGCAAGGATCTGACGGACGAGGACCTCGCCAAGCTCCGTGAGCACATCGAGGACACCTACAAGGTCGAGGGTGACCTCCGCCGCGAGGTCCAGGCGGACATCCGCCGGAAGATCGAGATCGGCTGCTACCAGGGCCTGCGACACCGTCGTGGTCTGCCCGTGCGTGGACAGCGCACCAAGACCAACGCCCGCACCCGTAAGGGTCCGAAGCGCACCGTCGCAGGAAAGAAGAAGTAATGCCTCCGAAGTCACGCAGCACCGGTCCGAAGAAGACCCAGAAGGCTCGGCGCAGGGACAAGAAGAACGTCCCGCACGGCGCTGCTCACATCAAGAGCACCTTCAACAACACCATCGTCTCGATCACCGACCCGCAGGGCAACGTGATCTCCTGGGCGTCCTCCGGCCACGTCGGCTTCAAGGGTTCGCGCAAGTCGACCCCGTTCGCCGCGCAGCTCGCCGCCGAGAACGCTGCCCGCAAGGCGCAGGAGCACGGTGTCAAGAAGGTCGACGTCTTCGTCAAGGGCCCGGGTTCGGGCCGCGAGACGGCGATCCGTTCGCTCCAGGCCGCCGGCCTCGAAGTGGGCACCATCTCCGATGTCACCCCGCAGCCGCACAACGGTTGCCGTCCGCCCAAGCGGCGTCGCGTCTAACGGGAAGGAAGGTAAAGAAGAATGGCTCGTTATACCGGACCTGTCACCCGTAAGTCGCGTCGTCTGCGTGTCGACCTCGTCGGAGGCGATCAGGCGTTCGAGCGTCGCCCCTACCCGCCGGGCCAGCACGGCCGCGCGCGGATCAAGGAGAGCGAGTACCTGCTCCAGCTGCAGGAGAAGCAGAAGGCACGTTTCTCCTACGGCGTCATGGAGAAGCAGTTCCGCCGCTACTACGAGGAAGCTGCCGGCCGCCCGGGTAAGACCGGTGAGGTCCTGCTGACCATCCTCGAGTCGCGTCTGGACAACGTCGTCTACCGCGCCGGCCTCGCGCGCACGCGCCGCCAGGCCCGCCAGCTGGTGACCCACGGTCACTTCCTGGTGAACGGCAAGAAGGTCGACATCCCGAGCTACCGCGTCTCCCAGTACGACATCATCGATGTCCGCGAGAAGTCGCTGAGCACCCTGCCGTTCCAGATCGCCCGCGAGACCCAGGGCGAGCGCCCGGTTCCGGGTTGGCTGCAGGTCATCGGTCCGCGTCTGCGGGTGCTGGTCCACCAGCTCCCCGAGCGCGCGCAGATCGAGATCCCGCTGCAGGAACAGCTCATCGTCGAGTACTACTCGAAGTAAGGGCACACCGTGCCGTGGTGTCCTCCCTCCCGCTGGTCGGGTGAGGAGGGCACCACACCGTCCATCAGGGCGTCATATGGCGGACGCCCACAAGGAGGCAACTCATGCTCATTTCGCAGCGACCCACGTTGGCCGAAGAGGTCATCGCCGACAACCGCTCGAAGTTCGTCATCGAACCCCTCGAGCCCGGCTTCGGGTACACGCTCGGCAACTCGCTTCGTCGCACCCTGCTCTCGTCCATCCCGGGCGCAGCGGTCACCAGCATCCGTATCGACGGTGTGCTCCACGAGTTCACCACGGTTCCCGGGGTCAAGGAGGATGTCACCGACATCATCTTGAACCTCAAGGGCCTCGTGGTCAGCTCCGAGGAGGACGAGCCGGTCACGATGTACGTCCGCAAGCAGGGCCCGGGTGACGTCACCGCCGCGGACATCGTGCCGCCGGCCGGTGTCGAGGTTCACAACCCCGACCTGCACATCGCCACCCTGAACGACAAGGGCAAGCTGGAGATCGAGCTCGTCGTCGAGCGCGGTCGCGGCTACGTCCCCGCCGTCCAGAACAAGGCCTCGGGTGCCGAGATCGGCCGTATCCCGGTCGACTCGATCTACTCGCCGGTCCTGAAGGTGACGTACAAGGTCGAGGCCACCCGTGTCGAGCAGCGCACCGACTTCGATCGGCTGATCCTCGACGTGGAGACCAAGAACTCCATCACCGCGCGCGACGCGCTCGCCTCGGCGGGCAAGACGCTCGTGGAGCTCTTCGGTCTGGCTCGTGAGCTGAACGTCGAAGCAGAAGGCATCGAGATCGGTCCCTCGCCCGCCGAGGCCGACCACATCGCCTCCTTCGGACTTCCCATCGAGGATCTGGACCTGACCGTCCGGTCCTACAACTGCCTCAAGCGCGAAGGTGTGCACACCGTCGGTGAGCTCGTGGCACGCACGGAGTCCGACCTGCTCGACATCCGCAACTTCGGCCAGAAGTCCATCGACGAGGTCAAGGTCAAGCTTCACTCGCTGGGCCTGTCGCTGAAGGACAGCCCGGCATCGTTCGATCCCAGCAGTGTCGCCGGCTACGACGCCGCGACCGGTACCTGGAGCGACACCGATGCCGGATCGTTCGGCGACAACGACGGCAACGAGGACTACGCCGAGACCGAGCAGCTGTAGCAGCTCACGGTCCGTTACTAGGAGAAAATCATGCCCAAGCCCAAGAAGGGCGCCCGTTTCGGCGGGTCGGCCTCGCACCAGAAGGCGCTCATGGCCAACCTGGCCACCGCGCTCTTCGAGCACGGCCGCATCACCACCACCGAGGCCAAGGCCAAGGCCCTGCGCCCGTACGCCGAGAAGCTCGTGACGAGGGCCAAGGCCGGCACCCTCGCCGACCGTCGCGAGGTTCTGAAGGTCATCCGGAACAAGGATGTCCTGCACACCCTGTTCGCCGAGATCGGCCCCTCGTTCGAGGACCGCAACGGTGGCTACACCCGCATCATCAAGACGATGCCGCGCAAGGGTGACAACGCGCCGATGGCGATCATCGAGCTCGTCCGCGAGAAGACCGTGACCTCCGAGGCCGACCGGGCTCGCCGTGTCGCCGCATCGCAGGCTGCGGACGAGAACCCCGTCGAGGCCGTCGAGGCCGAGGCCACCGAGGCCGAGGTCGACAACGCCGACGCCGTCGTCGAGGGTGTCGAGGACAGCACCGCGACGGCTGCCGACGCCGACGAGGCCAAGAAGGACTAGTCCCCTTGGTTTCGGCATCTGCTGAAGCACCCGAGCCCGCCGCTCCCTTCGGGGGCGGCGGGCTCGTTGCTTCCGAGTCACCGGCTCTCACACGTCTACGGCTCGACATCGCCTACGACGGCACCGACTTCTCCGGCTGGGCGAGGCAACCCGGTCGGCGCACGGTGTGCGGGGAGATCGAGGAGAAACTGTCGGCGATCGTGCGCACCCCCGTGCTGTTGACGGTCGCGGGACGCACCGATGCCGGGGTTCACGCGGCCGCCCAGGTCGCGCACGTCGATGTTCCCACCGACGCGTTACCCGACGATCCGTCGAGAATGGTGCGGCGCCTCGCCAGGTTTCTGCCCCGCGACGTGCGGGTGAAGAGCATCACCGTGGCACCCGAGCACTTCGATGCGCGTTTCTCGGCGATCCGCCGACACTACGAATACCGGGTGACCACCGCGGTGTACGGAGCGGACCCGCTGCGCGCCCGCGACACCGCCGCGTGGCCGAAACCGGTGGATCTCGACGCGATGCAGCGCGCATCGGCGTCACTGCTCGGGTTGCACGACTTCGCGGCGTTCTGCAAACGCCGCGAAGGAGCGACCACCGTCCGTGAACTGCAGCGCTACGACTGGAGTCGCTCCGGTGACGTGCTCACGGCACACGTGAGCGCGGACGCCTTCTGCTGGTCGATGGTCCGCAGCCTCGTCGGGGCTGCGCTCGCAGTGGGCGAGGGTCGACGGACCGTCGAGTGGATGACGGCCCTGCTCGACGAACGCGAACGTGCCGCGTCGGTGGCGGTCGCGCCCGCGCACGGGCTGTCGCTGGTGGGGGTCGACTATCCCGCCGACGAGGACCTGGCCGCGCGTAACATGCAGACACGGGAGACCCGCGGTCCGATCGCACGCGGCTGCTGCTGACACGCGCCGCCGTGTGAGGGCTCCCACGCAGGCGCGTTCCCGGGGCGGTCTGCGCCCTACCATCGACGCATGACCGAAGATCAGCCGATCCGCCTCGAGATCATCGTCGCCAGTGTCCGTGTCGGACGGGTGGCTCCCGTCGTCGCCGGATGGTTCGCGGAGACCGCGAGGAGACGCGACGAGTTCGACGTCGGAGTGATCGATCTGGCCGATACTCCGCTGCCCCAGGATCTCTCGGGTGGCGCCGCGGTCGACGCATTCACGCGCCGGATCGGTGCCGCCGACGCGTTCGTCGTCGTCACCTCCGAGTACAACCACGGTTACCCCGCCGCACTGAAGACCGCGATCGACAGCGTCAAACACGAATGGCGCACGAAACCGGTCGGATTCGTGTCGTACGGAGGGCTGTCGGGCGGCCTACGGGCGGTCGAGCAACTCCGTCAGGTCGTCGTCGAGGTGCACATGGTGCCCGTCCGCGAATCGGTGAGCTTCCACCGGGTCAAACATGCCTTCGCGTCCGACGGTACGACGCGCGACGGCGCCGCGATCGACGCCGCGGAGCGGATGCTCGGCCAACTCGCGTGGTGGGGACGCACGGTTCGTGACGCCCGCGACTCCTATCCGGGTTGAGAGATCCGCTGCGCGTCTCGGTGTTGAGAGATCCGCTGCGCGTCTCGGTGTTGAGCGATCCGCTGCGCGTCCCGGTGCCGACGTGGCGTCGCCGATCACTCAGTGTGCCGCGACACGATCCGAGACCGCGCGCGGCCGGCCGATGTGGGCGGTCTCGGCGGCGATCGTCACGAGCGTCAAGGCGGTACGCCGGCCGCGGGCGGTGAGCACGATCCGGTCGCCCGCCGCATTCGGCTGCACGATCGAGACGGTGGGCCGGTCGCGCGGCCAGGTGTCGGGGCGGGTGTGGACGTGGACGACGGTCGCGTGCGATTCCGACGGGAGCGGAGCGATGCCGTCGTGGACGACCGTGTCGAACTCGCGGTCGCCGGGGTGCTCGCCGGCGATCCGCAGCCGGTCGGGTCCCGCCGCTCCGTCGAGAAGCGGGCGCCAACTGTCCGGCCGGTCGGTGTGGACGAGAACCCGTGCGCCGACGGCAACCGCGCGGAACACGATCTGCTGTGCCAGATACAACTCACCGGCGATGTACACCGAACGGACCCCCGGGCCGGTCAACCGGGCCGCGACCGCACGTCCGGAACCGTCGGATCCGATCAACTGACCGCAGCCGGCCACGGGAAACGCCAGTTCGTCGAGGTCGGGAACGGACCCCTGGGCGGTGACGTCCTCGAGCCCACCGATCCCGCACGGCAGTGAAGCGAGGAACATGTCGCGGTGCCGACCGTGGTGCGGGCGCACACCACCGAGATCCGGGCCGTCGGGAGTGCGGCTCGTGAACCGGGCGTGGGCGCCGACACGTATCGACCCGCCCGCGCCGGGACGGAGCCGGAGCACCGTCGTGGTCGACAACGACGGGACGGTCCACACGCGTGACAGCGATGCCGCGTCGATCCGGCGGGGGTCGACGCCGCCGCCGGTGTTGAACCCGACGGGGAGCTGCACGTGGCGCCACGACGCCCGAGCGTCGAACGGATCGGCGCCGTGCGACACCCGCCCCATCGCTCCCCGGATCTCGGACGAGCTCAGAATTCGCGCTGCACAACCTGATTCGCCCAGCGTGCGAACGACGCGATGCGTGGATGCGAGGACCGTTCGGGCTGCGCCGTCGGCGCCGCCGCCCCGCCGCTCGACGGCGTCGGGTGCCGCGGCCGCGTCGAGTCGGACGACCACCCACACCGTGCGGGTCGCCGCCGCGGGAAGCGGGCCCACGAGCCGCGAGTAGACCTGGCCGGCCGGGGTGGCGTCGAGTACCCGTCGACCGTGCGCGATCACGTCGATACCGTCGAGAACGACGTCGTGCCGACGCAGGCACGCGCCGATCGCGGCGATCGGTAGCGTGACCTCGGAGTCCGAACCGTCCCGCCCGATCCGGGTCACGATCCCCGGCGGCGGGAGAACCTCGACGACCGTGGACACCGTCGTGCCGTCCCACCGCAGGCCGACCGGTCGCCCGGTCGACTGCGGGAAGTCGCGGAGGTCGCCCGGTTCGCGACGCGCGGGAAAGCGGTACCGGACGAGGATGACCGCGAGGTCGAGTACACCGCGACCGCGGATCCGGACCGACAGCAACGCCGCGGTGAGGACACCCGCTGACACCGCCACCCACCACGGGACCCCACCGGCCGCCGACGCCACCCACACGGCGACCGCCGCGCACTGCGCGACCACGATTTGTCCGACACCCGTGGGGCGTCGACGCCCGCGCTCAGGCACCGCTCGATCCACGACACTCCCCCCGATACCGGCCGGGTCGGGCCCCAGGGGCCCGCCCGACGATCCGTGCACGAACTGTACTGTGTTGCGGCAGTGAGCGTGCCACACGGGGGAGGACATATGGCGGCGCAACCCACCACTCGGTGGCAGATCAGTGGTTACCGGTTCCTGGTGCGCAGGATGGAACACGCACTCGTCCGACGCGACGTCCGGATGATCCACGATCCGATGCGATCGCAGCGACGTGCCCTGATCGTCGGCACCGTCGGTGCGTGCCTGGTGCTCGCGGGATGTGCCGCCATGGCGTTGTTCCGCCCGCAGGATCGGATCGGTGACGCGCAACTCGTCGTCGGCAGGGATTCCGGCGCACTGTACGTGTCGATCGACGGGACGTTCCATCCCGCACTGAACCTCGCCTCGGCACGGCTCGTGCTCGGGTCGGCGGCCGAGCCGGCCGTCGTCGCGGACGAGGAACTCGCCGACCGGCCGAGGGGCCCGCTCGTCGGGATCCCGGGTGCGCCCTCGTCGCTGGCACACGACGACGGCGAACTGCCGTGGACGGTGTGCGACACGGTCGGGCAGGCGGGCGGTGTCGCGACCACCACGACGGTGTTCGCCGGCGAACCGGAGTTCGGTGACGACAGCGCCGAACTCGCCGACGACGAAGCGCTCCTGATCACCTTCGGCGGTGCGTACCACCTGGCGTACGGGGGTGGGCGGGCGCGCATCGATCCGGACGACCGCGCGTTGATCCGGGTCCTGGGTATCGATCTCGCGGCGGCGCGTCCGGCAGGACCGGGCTTGATGGCGGCACTGCCGGAGCTGCCCGGATTGGTGTCGCCCCCGATCGACGGCGCCGGTGCTGCACCACGGGTCCCCGTGGGCGACGCGACGGTGGGTTCGGTCGTGGCGCTGGCCGAGCCCGGAGGGCAGCGCTTCTTCGTCGTCCTCGACGACGGTGTCCAGGAGGTGACCCAGGCCGCGGCCCAGATCATCCACGCCGCGGATTCCCAGGGACACGCCGAGATTCCGGTCGTCCCCCCGGATCGGCTCAACGAGGCACCGTCCGTCCGGCATCTGGCGGTGGACACCTTCCCGGTGACCGTCCCACGGATCGTCGACCCCCGAGATCGGCAGGTCGGGTGTCTGACGTGGCGCCCGTCGGGTGATGGGGACGCCGAGCGCCGATCCACCGTCACCCTGTCGGCGGGACGATCGCTCCCGCTCGACCCGGCCGCCGAACCCGTCGCACCGGCCCGCGCGGACGGGGCCGGCCCGAACGTCGACGCGGTGTACGTCCCGCCCGGGCGCGGCCTGTTCGCGCAGTCGACGTCGGTGACGGACGGCAGCGAGCGGCGCGGGACCCTGTTCTACATCGCCGATACCGGTGTGCGCTACGGGATCGTGGACGCCTCCGCCGCCGAGGCGCTCGGCTTCACGGCCGCACCGGCGCGTGCACCGTGGCAGATCATCGAACTTCTCGCGCCGGGACCGGCGTTGGGTCGGGAGGCGGCGCTCCTCGCTCACGACGGCATGGAACCGGATCCCGGGCCTGCCCCGCTGGTTCCCGGAGGGTGAGCGCGCGGCCGGACGCGGCGCCGGGCGACCGCTGCGCCGAGCGCGGCGACGACCAGAAGACCCGATACGACGGCGCTCGCTATCCAGGCAACGTTCCGGGAGGTGTTGTCCGGGGGAGGAATCGGAGTGGGTGCCGCGATCACCCGCGGTGGGGGAATCGCGTCGTCGCGGGTCGGTAGCGGAGCACCGACCGCGGCGAGCGGGTCGACCACACCGTGCCCGACCCGCGGGTTCCAGCCTTCCGCAGGTGCGTGGGCGGTTCGTTCGATGCGGTCCATGACCGCGCGGGCGTCGAGCTCCGGACGATACGCCCGCACCAGCGCGGCCGTCGCCGCGACGAGTGGTGCCGCGAAACTGGTTCCCGCGATCGGAACGGGGCCGTCGGTGCCGACGTATGCGGCGGTCAGGCCGTCGGACGCGGGGTCGACGGAGACGATGCCGCTACCCGGTGCGGCCACATCCACCCACGGACCGGGCAGAGCGAACGGCGACGGGCTGCCGTCGGGTTCCACCGAACCGACGGTGAGGACGTAATCGTCGTACCAGGCGGGGGAGGCGACCGTGACCACCGAATCCCACGGATCCGCGGCCGGGTGCAGCGGATCGACCCCACCGGGATTCGACGCCCGGCACGTATCGGTGTTGCCGCCAGCGGCGACCACCACGACGTCCTTGACGTCCGTCGCGTACTGCACGGCTGCGCCGAGTGCGCCGTCGGCCAACCCGTCGGACGCCAGTGCGCACGCGACCTCCGAGATGTTGATGACGGTGGCGCCCAGGTCGGCCGCGCGGCGTACCGCGGCGGCGAGGGTGCGGACGTCGCCGTATCCGGTGGAGTTCCGTGTCGCCTCGTCGTCGCCGCTGCTCCGGTCGGAGAAATTGCGACTCGACTGACGGATCGCGATCAACCCGGCTTCGGGTGCGCCCCCGGCGAATCCGGATCCGTCCGCGGGGCGTGCGGCGATGAGCCCGGCGACGAGAGTGCCGTGTGCATCGCAGTCGCTCCGTCCGTCCCCGTCCGAGACGTAGTCTCCGCCCGCAATCGGTTCGGGTAGGCGCGGATGGGGGGCGACGCCGGTGTCGATGACCGCGACGAGTTGTCCGGCTCCCCGGGTGAGCGGCCATACCGCCGCGAAGTCCATCGTCTGCTGGGCGACGGGAACCTGCGGACCGTCCGGGAACGGTTGGACCGCGGTGCACAGCGCGCGTTGCTCGGTCGGTTCGGGCGCACCGGGTGTTCCGTCGGGCAGCAGACCCGGATCCGGTGCGGGGGGTGCGGCGGTGGCCGGAACCGCGGCGCAGGTCGTCATCACCGTCGCGGTCAGTGCGAGGACGATCCCCGCGCGACGCCGGGACCGCACCGTCACAGTCCCCGCACGGCGGAATAGAGCCCGACGACCCAGCACACGAGCGGCACGACGGACGCGATCACCGCGTACTCGGCGAACTCGGCGATGCGTCTCTGCACCGGGGTGAACGTGCGTCGGGGAGCCACGATCCCGAACACGATCGCCCCGACGAACACTGCGCTTGCGGCACCGAACGCCACCGCCGGCGTGAACATCCCGCTGAGCGCGCCGCACCCGATCAGTCCGAAGAGGGTGGCGGCGCCACCGGCGATCAGCGGCGCGGCCTTGTCGGCCCCGGTGTAGGTGCGTCCGCGGAACAGCAGGACCAGCGCGGTGACGACGGCCAAGGCCACTGCCGGCCGCGACGATCCGTCGGGATCCCACGGATGTGCCGTGCACCACGCGCCTGCGGCACCGAGGACGGCCACCGCGTACAGCAGCCCGGTCAGGTGGGCGCGGGCCCGCGTCGCCTTCGCCTCCAGTTCCGAGAACGACGGCGGCGGATTCGCCACGTCCGGGTCGGGTGCCACGGGGTCGAGTGTCGTGCCCGGCGTCGGGATCTGCGGCAACGGCAACGCGGCGGTGAGCATCGCGATGCGCGGCGCGAACGTCGCGAGCAGCAGCGCGGCCGTGACCACTCCCGCGCCGAGTGCCGAGAGTGCGACGTCCGTGACGGTGTCGACGAGCAGCGCGACCGCGGCGACACCGGCGGTCACCGGGATCGCAGTGAACGTCGCGGTGCCGACGGCGGCGACACCGGCGGTGACCACCGCGACCGCGCCGGTGAGGACGGTCGCCAGAAGCACGTGCGGGGCCCCGAATTCACCGGGGACCAACAGCATCCCCGAGGTGAATGCCGCCGGCAGCGCACTGCACGCGAACAGGAATCCGGTGGAGGTGTCCGCGGTGCTCCGAGCGACGAGCGCCGAGGCGGCGACGAGCAGCACGGTCAGGGTGGCGGTGACGGCCCCCGCGACGAGACGGTCTCCACCCGCGGGTGCGAGCAGCAGCGCCCCGCAGCCGAGAACGAGCGCCACGAACGCCACGACCGACCCGACCCGCGCCGCCGTGCGATCCGACCAGCGGCGCAGCTCGTCACGGCCCGATACCGCCACGTTGTACATGACGTCGTCGAACAGAGGTGGGGGAGCGGGTGCCGCGGCTTCTTCGAGAACCAGGAGCTCGCCGTCCCGGATACCGCACTCGTCGAGGCTCAACGCGCCCGGTAGCGG
>Ga0123326_1000650_pt1 | contig 33670 bp, 26 predicted proteins | sample BioC13SIPDNA_FD_89739 | JGI IMG/M metagenome (GOLD analysis project Ga0123326, IMG submission 89739) | Anaerobic biogas reactor microbial communites from Washington, USA - Biogas_R1_A C13 SIP DNA | ecosystem: Engineered > Bioreactor > Anaerobic > Unclassified | place: Washington, USA | collected...
CTGTTATGCTTCTTCTACTGTCAACACCCTTGGTTGCTTGCCATCAACATCCGTAAAGCCATACTCTTGTGCGAGTGCCGCCGCCACAAGCGTTTTGCCAGACTTCTGTATAATGCCTGGGTCGGCAGCAAGCGCCGCAACTGCCCGCCCAATAAATTGCGGCGACTCTGAATTAGATAGGTCAAAGTACTCGGCCGCTCTCATCACTGACTCGGTGCGTACCAAACCAGGGTAAAGGGATACGGCAGTCACATTATGCTCTCGTAATTCATACGCCATACAAGCCGCCATACGATCGGAAGCGGCTTTGGCAACACCATATGCAACCCCCTTGTCATCTCGTTGGGCCGCGAAGAACGAGATATTGACAATCAAGCCTGTATGTTGGGCAATCATGATCGGCGCAGCGAGAACACTGGCTACGTAGTGGGCACGGACTCCAGCTTGGAACATCGCATCCCAACGCGAAATAGGAACAGTCCAGAACCCCGTTTCCTTCCAGAACTCTGTCCCATTGTTAAAGTATTCATAGCCGCCCCAAACGTTATTGACCAGAATATCCAAACGGTTCTGCTCAGCGCGGATACGTCGAAATACCGATTCAACTTCTTGGTCACTACGGTGATCACACTGGACAGCAATACACTTACCCCCTAGCTTTATGACCTCATCAGCGGTTTGATGAATTGTCCCAGGAAGAGCTACTGCGGCCTTACCTTCTTCTACTGTTCTACCTGTGATGTAGACCGTAGCGCCAGCTTCACCTAAGCCAAGGGCAATACCTTTACCGATTCCGCGACTTGCTCCAGTTACGAGGGCAACTTTACCGACAAGAGATTTCATGAGTATATCCTTTCGAGTCTGATTTCAAAAGCGCGATGAACTATACCACTGTGCTGCTGCGCTTGCGGTGTGCCGCCCAACGCTCTGCGCGTCAGCCGCGCCGCGACTTTCCCGAAGTGCGCTTCAATTCGAGCCGCGTTACATAACCAATTTTCGCCCTGATACCAGGCTGCGGAGCGGCGTCGGACTGCACGCGCTTGCTGGGTGGCTTGTTCAGTGGTACGCGTTTGCCAGACCGGCTCATGCGGTTGTCGCCGATGGTTATTGCCCCGGATGGTTGAACATCACGGGGTGGTTTTTGTTCCAGGAATAGTATAGGTCTGGATAGGGAAAGGGTCAAGTTGGGTAGGCGTCGATTTGCTTGTTTTTTCTCCAAAGAGTTTCTCCAAGACCTCACCGTGCGGTTGTCCGGCTTGAAGGCCACGATGACCTACTGCGCGCCGGGTGTGTGGCTCACGGTGCCGCCAGAACGCATCCACGAAAAACCGGGCGCGTGTAGGCTGGCCGATATGGGCGCGCCGCCGCCCGCTTATCGCCTTCCCCTGCCGTTGGGTAAGAGCACGCGCGGGCCGATGTGGGTAGATTTGGCCGCCGCGCCGCACGCGATCTTTGCGGGCGCCACCGGCAGCGGCAAAAGCACACTCATCCACGCTTGCCTTTCTGTGCTGTTCGACCGCGCCGAAGTGTGGGGGCTGGACCTGAAAATGGTGGAATTGAGCCGCTACCGGCAGCGCATGGCGCGTCTGGTGACGGAGCCAGACGCCGTGACAGGCTTATTGGCCGCGCTGTTTCAGGAAACGCGCCGCCGTCTCTCAGAGATGCAGGCGTACGGGCATAATGTGTGGCGTGGGCAGCCCATCATCCTGGTGGTGGACGAACTCGCCGAAGTGACGCTGGCCTCCAAAGACGATACACAAATCCTGTTGCGCCTGGCGCAGATCGGGCGTGCCGCCGGCATCCACCTGATCCTGGCGACGCAGCGTCCGAGTACGCGTATTATCCCCGGCGACTTGAAGGCCAATATCCCGCTCCGCGTGGCTTTCGCCTTGCCCACCGGCGTCGATAGCCGCGTGGTGCTCGATGTGGAAGGCGCGGAGAAACTCTCGCCCCCCGGCGACGCGCTGGTCTTGCAGGGGAACAAAGTTACGCGCGTTAGCACGCCCAACTTCAAAGCGCCCGCGCCCCCGCTCGATCTGGGCGACGACGCCGATCTGCGCTTGCTTGGGTTGAGCCTCGACGCGCGCGCTGTGTTTGTCAAATTGCAGGCCACAGGCGGCAATCTGAACATGCATTGATAAATCGTATTTCTGCTGCCGGTCAAGATGCGCGCGCGGTTCAGCGCGCCGTCGCCGAGGGCGCGTGTAATCCCACCCTGCGCGCCATCAAAGCGCACTTCAGGTGGGGTTCCACACGCGCCCACGCTGCGTTGCGCGCATTCCGCGCCGCCGAGCAACAGAACGACCCAGCCTGCCAATGGCCAACTGACGACTGACGACTACCGGACGAGGTGATCGTATGCGCATGGTCAAATTCAGAGGGAGCACCACCGAGCCGTGGACTGAAACCGGGCCTACCGACAAACAGATCGCCACGGCGCGCCGCACGCTCATCATCGGCATCGGCGTTATCCTGGTGTTGTGTCTGATATGCAGCGTTGTGACGTGGCAACTCGTGTTTTAAGTAGACGCTGCCTTATCTTATCGTTACACTCCCCCCCGCTATTGTGCCCTGCGCTGGACAGGGACCCTCTTTTTCAAACCAAAACAAACCGAATTGTTATTGAACTGTAACCTATCTCTTCGTTTCGATAAACCTCTTTGTAGTATATTGTTATTGGGATTGTTAGTTTATCGTTAGGCTCAATCGAGCAGAATATAGTGGGAGGCAGCACATGGGAATACATAAGATTTCAATATTGCGTTGGGCAGCGCTGTTTTTGACGGTGGGCCTGGCTTTGACGGTGACGCTCCCGGCGTCCGCCATTGCCCCCGGTTTACAGGAATATTTCATCCTCGGTTACGAGGAGCACATCTACCGGATGTACGCCAGTACCGGAACTGTAGATGCCAACGACCCCAATGAACGCTACATGGCCTCCATCGTGGATATCACCGTGACGGCGGACGGACAGCAAGTGTACTATGACCACTGGGAGGATGGCTACGAAGCCGACATCCTGAATCCGCAACAGGCCACCACGGTGATTTTTGGGGATGGCGATCCCGCCAACGGCCACGCCGGCGTTTACACAGGCCGCGCTGAGGATACATTGTTGGCCGGCGATTCACTCTCGCTCAGTAGCCGTTACGAACTTCTAAACCCAGAAGATGTCAGCAATTACGTGCCGGTCGATCCACGCGACCCCGCTGACATCCGTTTCGACGGCGGCGACCGCATTGTCTCCACCGGCGGGCCGGTTGCCCTTGTTCACAATATGTGGCCGGCCGATCTGAGTTTGACGCTTCCCGATCGAACCATCATGGGCGATGCCTGGGAGATTTACTCGACGCAGGCGCTCGAAAACGGCTATTCCTACCGCAGTCCCATCGGGGAAGATCTAGCCGCCGATCAGTTTGACAATGTTGACCTGCAAGTCCAGGCGTTGGAAGATAACACCACCGTCAGTGTGGGCAACGGTGTGCTCACTGCCACCTTCGTGCTGGATCGAGGGCAAACGTACCTCAGCATGGGCTATATTGACACGGATGCCTTCACAGAAACACTGGCCGTGAATGTGACTGTGGGCACCGCCATCCAGTCTGACAAACCTGTCCAGGCCGGCGTCATCGCCTATCGCACCGGTTTTCAGGATCGTTACTACAACATGATTCCCGACATTATTTGGGGTCGCGAGTACATGATGCCTGTGCCTTACAACGGCAGGGTTGCCGAAGTCTATATCTACAACCCCAATCCTTATGCGATCACCGTCACTTTTGCCGACCGCAGTAAAAACGGTACTTTCTCAGTTCCGGCGATGTCGACGGTGGATTACACCGCCCGCGCCGGGAGCAGCGTTCCGACCCTTTCGAGCGTGTACCTGAGCAGTGACACACCTTTCTGGGCCATCGCCGCGGCCGACTCCGACATGCCAGATTTTGACTGGGGTTTTACGTTTATTCCCCAGGTCTTTTTGACCGACGAGTATTACGCCTCCTGGGCGCCGGGCAATGTGCTGGAACCGCCACGCCAGAGCGTTTGTAACGCCTATGGCAATATGGGCGGTGCGACGTTATGCTGCAACGGTTCCCCGCTGTGGATTTCCGCGGTCGAAGATGGGACGATGGTTAACGTGGACTATGATAACGACGATGTGATAGACAGCACCTTCACTCTGAACATGTTCGACGTTCGCCTGATACGTGACAACAGCGATTTCGACCAAAGCGGCACGCATATTTGGACGGAAGGTGGGCAGAAGATCGCCGTGATCTGGGGTGAAGATCCGGCTGTAGCCGGTGATCAGGCGCCCAACCTCGACGTAGGCCACCTGGTGCTCCCGCTCTACCAGGGCTGGCTCACGCCTCCGATTATGCTCGAAAAAACAGCTTCCCCAGAAATCCTGCCCGCCAGTGGCGGTACGGTCACCTTCAAACTGACGACGACGGCCGCCTTCTTTGCCGACCTGGATAACATCGTCATCACCGATACGTTGCCGTACAGTTGGAATTACGTCAATGACAGCGCCGTTGTCACGTATTCAGATGGCACTTCGGTGCACTTCGAACCCGCGATTACGACAGAAGCCGGGCAGCAAACACTCTACTGGAATCTGGCCACCAGTCTTGGCCCGGAGCAACCGTTGATTGTGGAATTTGATGCTACGCTGGCAGCCGTTGGCGGCATCGAAGCGCAACATTTCGATGGGTTCGAGAGCTACAATTACAGTGGCGGCAGCGGGCCGTGGCTGACCGACTGGACCGAAGAAAACGAAACCGACGGCCCCACCGCCGGTTCAATCCGTATTTATGGCACGGATTTCTGGGTGACGCCTAACGTTGTCCCGGCGAAGGGGACGCGCCAGTTGCGCATTCAGGGCAAAAACTCGGCCAATAACGATATTTCCCGCCGGGTAGAACTCAACTCCTTTGTGCAGCCCATCCTGCGCTTCGACCGCTATCTGCGCGGAATGGATAACAATGATGTGTTCGGCGTGGAACTTTCCACAGATGGCATGAACTACACCCGCGTCTTCACCTGGACCAACGCCGCCCAACAAAACTTCTGGTTTGCAGAAGAACTCGACCTCACTCCCTACCGCGCCAGCGATGTCCGCCTCCGTTTTGGCAGCTTCAACAACACCACCGATAGCGGCGCTTACAACTATTTGGACAACATCGAGATCTACGACCGCCTCGCCGTCAACACCAACCATGCTCAAGCGCGCGCCATCTACCGCGATCACGAGTATGCCGTTGTGGCGCGCAAGACCGTCTACCTCAGCCCGTTCAGGTTGAGCCAAACCGCCAGCGCGTCGCAGGTGGCGCTGGGCGACACATTGGTCTTTACCTTGACATACGAAAACATGTCCGGCGCGGTAGCCGGCACGAACGTCATCCTGCAGAATAGCTTGTCACCGGGCCTCAACTTCGTCAGTGCCTCCGGGGGCGGACAATACTCCCCCGGTATCAACACGATCAAATGGGATATCGGTGATTTGCCGCCATCGACCAGCGCGAGTGTGACGTTTACGGTGACGGTAAACACGACCGTTCCACCCAATGATGGCGATGTGATAGAGAATACGGCCCGGCTCTCCAGTAACCAGACTACCGTGCGCAGCAATACCGTCGCTGTGACCGTGTGGGCGCCGCGCATCGTCAACGTCATCAAGTCCGCCCCCGGCAGCGCCGCCCCTGGTGACACGATCACCTACACGCTCAGCTACGCCAACACCGGCGCGCTTACCGCCACCCATATGCTCATCACCGACACCCTGAATGCTTACCTGACCTACGTGCCGGAGAGTTGCAGCGACAACTGTCCCTCCCTATCCGACGGCGTCGTTCTACAATGGGACCTGGTTGAGATCGCCCCCAACGCTACCGGCCTGTTGAGTTTTGCCGTACAGATCAGCGCCGCGACGCCTGCCGGCACGTTGCTACAAAATACTGCGTATTACGTTCACGACGCTTTGAGCGATCCCCGTCCCACCAACACCGCCGCCACGCTTATCAGCCTGGTGACGCTGAACAAGTCCGCTGACACCTCACGCGTCGGGCCGGATCAGACCATCACCTTTAGCCTCGATTATGCCAATGCCGGTGGGATCACGCAGACGCACGTGCTGATCACCGACCCCATCCCGGCGTTCACCACCTACGTCGCAGGGAGTGCCACAAGTGTTGCCGACGTGCTCACCCCAACCTATTCCATCGACGGCGGCACGACGTATCAGACCACCGAACCAGTCAATCCGGCGACTGTCACGCATTTGCGCTGGGAACTGGTTGAATTGACACCCGGCATGAACGGGACGACCAGCTTCCAGACACGTGTCGCCGCAGCGGATAGTTTGCCTAACGCCACCGATATCCGCAATCAGGCCTCCTTGACGAGCGCGCAAGGTACGCGCGTTTTTTCCAATCAGGTGGTCATCCCGACCGTGAAGCTAACGCTGGATAAACTGGGACCGGGCATTGTCGCTCCCGGCGAAACCTTCACCTACACCCTGCGGTTCGGCAACCCCGGCAGCGGCGCAGCGACAGCTCTCCTCAGCGACACCTTGCCGGCTAACGTCAACCTCATCAGCGCCAGTCCTGCCCCGGCGACGACCACCCCGCTTAACTGGACCGTGACCATCCCGGCGAACACCAACAACCTGGACTACACCGTCGTCGTCAGCGTCCCGGCGGACATCCCCATTGGCACGGAACTGCGCAATGCGGCCACACTCTCCAGCGCGCAGCACACGGTTGAGGCTATGCTGTTGACCTACATCGCGTCACCGGACGTGAGCCTTATTCCCAACAATACGGCTGCGGCGGACCAACTGCAAACTCTGTGCTACGCGCACACCGTCTTCAACAACAGCGCGTATTCAGACACGGTAAATCTGGCGGCCACCCACTCGTTGTGGGCCAATCCCGTCTTGATGCTGTATCGTGATGTAAACGCCAATGGCAAATACGAAGTCTCCACCGACGTGGCCCTCGCCGATACGAATGACGATTCCATTCTCGATACCGGTCTGCTACTTGAACAAGGCCTGGTGCGCATTCTGGCCTGCGTGACTGTTCCGGCAGATGTAGCCGATGGCAGCAGCAACGTCACCACCCTGCGCGCTACGTCTACAAGAATCCCCGACCGCTTCAGCGAGGCGACCGACACGACGACAATACCGGTTGGCGCCGGTCTTACACTTACCAAATCCCAGATCGACGTCGACGGCGCGCCGCTCTATCCTGGCGACAGTCTGACCTACACCCTCGTCCTCGCCAACGTCGATGTCGTCCCGCATACCGCTGTCATCCTTACCGATACCGCACCCGCCGGCGTCAGCTTCAGCGGCGGCGAGCTTCAACCCGGCGGAGACCTTACCGTAACCGCCACTAGCGTGACTGCCACTATAGCCTCGCTGGCCCCAGGTGCGCGTGTCACCGTCACCCTCGCCGCGCAACTTGCGCCAACAATGCCGGTTGGCCCTCTCACCAACACTGCCTACGCCGATAGCACCCAGCAAGCCGCGCCCGTTAGCGCCATATCAAGCGGGACGGTAGAGGGCTTGGCCCTGGCGAAGACGGCGGAAGACGAGAACGGCGCGCCGCTGTACGTGGGGGACATCGTGCGCTACGTCATCACCGTGACCAACGCCAGCACGCAGACCACGCAGACCGGCATCGTCGTGACCGACACACTTCCTGCGGGCGTCGCGTTCGTCGCGGCTGATCCAGCGCCGGACGGGTCGGACCCGCTGGTGTGGAATGTCGGCACACTCCTCTCTGGCGCAACGTGGACCACAACTGTTCGCGTGCAGGTCGACGGCTCGGCCAACCCCATCGGCGCGAACGTCGCCGAGGTGAGCAGCGACCAGCAGACCACGCAGGAGACCGTCCCCGTCCTGCCGCCCGATGACGGGGGCGGTGAGAGCGGCGACATCGATCCTGGCCTGACTCTGGCGAAGACGGCCGAAGACGAGAACGGCGCGCCGCTGTACGTGGGGGACATCGTGCGCTACACCATCAGCGTGACCAACGCCAGCACGCAGACAATGCAAACGGGCGTCGTCGTCACCGACAGCCTCCCGGCAGGCGTCACATTCGTCGAAGCAACCCCCGCGCCCAATGGGCAGAACCCGCTGGTGTGGAACGTGGGCACACTCGCGCCGGGCGCGACCTGGACGGCGGCCGTCCGCGTGCAGGTGGACGGCTCGGTCAATCCCATCGGTGCGAATGTCGCCGAGGTGCGCAGCAGCCAGCAGACCACGCAGGAGACCGACCCCGTGCTGCCTCCCGGTGACGGGGGCGGTGGCAGCGGTGACGTGGACCCCGGACTGGACCTCGCCAAGATCGCTACGGACGAGAACGGGTCGCCATTGCTCGTAGGGGACATCGTGCGCTACGTCATCAGCGTGACCAACGCCAGCACGCAGACCACGCAGACCGGCGTCATCGTGACCGACACGCTGCCAGCCGGTGTCGCGTTCGTCGAAGCGACCCCTACGCCCGATGGGCAGAACCCGCTGGTGTGGAATGTGGGCACACTCCCCCCCGGCGCAACGTGGACCACAATTGTTCGCGTGCAGGTGGACGGCTCGGCCAACCCCATCGGCGCAAACGTGGCAGAAGTGAGCAGCGATCAGCAGAATGAACAAGAGACCGATCCCGTGCTGCCGCCCGATGACGGGGGCGGTGGCAGCGGCAATGTGGACCCCGGACTAGCCCTCGCCAAGACGGCCGAAGACGAGAACGGCGCGCCGCTGTACGTGGGGGACATCGTGCACTATGTCATCAGCGTGACCAACGCCAGCACGCAGACCGCGCAGACTGGCGTCGTCGTCACCGACAGCCTCCCGGCAGGCGTCACATTCGTCGAAGCGACCCCCGCGCCCGACGGGCAGAACCCGCTGGTGTGGAATGTGGGCACACTCGCGCCTGGCTCAACCTGGACGGCGACCGTGCGCGTGCAGGTTGACGGCTCCGCTAACCCCATCGGCGCGAACGTGGCGGAAGTGAGTAGCGATCAGCAGACCACGCAGGAGACCGTCCCCGTCCTGCTGCCCGATGACGGGGGCGGTGAGAGCGGCGACGTGGACCCCGGCCTGGCCCTCGCCAAGACGGTGGAAGATGAGAACGGCGCGCCACTGTACATCGATGATATCGTACGCTACGTCATCACTGTGACCAACGCCAGCGCGCAGAACACGCAGACTGGCGTCGTCGTGACCGACACGTTGCCAGCCGGTGTTACGTTCGTCTCGGCCGACCCTGATCCAGACGGGTCGGACCCGCTCGTGTGGAACGTCGGGACGTTTGCGCCGGGCGGCATCTGGACGGCGACCGTGCGCGTGCAGGTGGACGGCTTGGCCAATCCCATCGGTGCGAACATCGCCGAGGTCAGCAGCGACCAGCAATCCGCGCAGGAGACCGATCCCGTGCTGCCACCGGCGCCTGTCTTGCGTTATGTCCTAGTGGTGCAAACGGTGGGACAGGGCAGCGTGACGATTGACCCTGAGCAGACAAGTTACGCCTATGGTGATGTCGTGACGTTGACGGCGACGGCTGATCCCGGCTGGACGTTCTCCGCGTGGAGCGGCGACGCGACGGGCACGGATGCTGAGATCACCGTCACCATCACAGCGGATACGGGAGTCACGGCGACGTTCACGCAGGACGAGTACACGCTCGCGGTCAACACGGTAGGTAGCGGCAACGTGACGCGCGATCCCGACCAAACGACGTACCACTACAACGACGTCGTCACCCTCACCGCGACGCCTGCTCTCGGTTGGAGTTTCGACGTGTGGAGCGGTGATGCCGACTGTGAGGACGGTGTGGTCACAATCACCGGCGACACCACCTGCACCGCCACCTTCGCGCGGAACGAATACACGCTCACGGTCGACACGGTGGGCAGTGGCAGTGTAACAAAAGACCCGGATCAGGCCACCTATCACTACGGCGACGTCGTCACCCTCACCGCGACGCCTGCTCTCGGTTGGAGTTTCGACGTGTGGAGTGGTGATGCCGACTGTGCGGACGGCGTGGTCACAATCACCGGTAACACCACCTGCACCGCGACCTTCACGCAGAACGAATACACGCTCACGGTCAACACGGTAGGCAGCGGCAACGTGACGCGCAATCCCGACCAAACGACGTACCACTACGGCGACGTCGTCAACCTGACTGCAATACCGGTCTCTGGCTGGGACTTCGACGGTTGGTCGGGCGATCTCAGCGGCGCTGTCAATCCCACGCAAGTGACGATGAACGGTAACAAAGCGGTCACCGCTAACTTCAGCCTCACGCCGGTCACGCCGGTTACCTACACGTTGACGTTGGCGACGACGGGCGATGGCTACGGCAGTCTTATGCCGGAGATAGGGGCGCACGCATACGTAAGCGGCACAACCGTGCTTATCACCGCCACCGCGCAGCCCGACTCCGAGTTTGCCGGGTGGAGCGGCGACTTCACCGGCATGGACAATCCTACGTCTGTACTGATGGATAGCGACAAGTCCATCACGGCGACGTTCCGGCTCAAATCGGTATGCGAGCTACTGACCGCCGTCGGGATTGCCGGTCCGATTAGTGGTCAGACGGACACGCCTTACACCTTCACCGGTATCATCACCCCGACCAGTGCCACGACGCCGCTCACATTCACCTGGACACCGGCGCCGTTGAGCGGGCAAGGTACGCTCGCAGCCGACTATCAGTGGGCCACGGCGGATGTCTACACACTCATGCTGCGCGCCGACCATTGCGGCGGTGTGCTCACGGCCACACACAGGATCGATATCACCACGCCATCGACCTGCCCGTATGGCGCAGATGCGTATGAGGAGGATGACACGCCCCAAACCGCGCGCTCCATCGCCCCGGAAGAGACGCAAACGCGCAATTTCTTCGATGATGCGGTGGATTGGATCACCATAACGGTGGGGAGAAGCGACACCTACACCTTTACGACAACGGTCGAGGGGCAGGCTGTGGACACGGTATTGTCGCTCTTCGACCGCGACGGGCAGACCTTGCTGATGGAAAACGACAATGCGCCCGGCCCGGTAGGCCTGTCATCCCAGATCGTGTGGCAAGCGCCGAACGATGGTGTGTATTATCTGCGTGTGACGAATCGTACCGGATTCATCGGATGCGACACGCACTACAAGGTGCACGTGACCGTGCATGACGTCAAGTTCATCTACTTGCCACTGGTCATGCGTAACCAAAAATAACATCGTAAAAACACCTGCCGGGAAGCGTTGAGCTTCCCGGCAGGCGCGTTAACGATCCCATCATCAACTGCTCTGGCCTTCTGCGAACTGCCTGAAGTAGTCGATGCACACTTCTCGCCACAGCCGCGCGTTCTCCAACTGCCGCGTTAGCCGCTCGTTGACGTGTGCGTGGCGCTGCGGATCGATGTGCGGCTGCACACCCTGCCACGTGCGGACCATGGCTTCCACAAAGGCGACGCCCTTGTTGTAGCGGTGTTGGAGTTCTTCCCAGAGCGTGCGCCCGGACTGCATCCGGTGATCCCACGGCACGTGGTGGAACCACAGTAAGTACTTTTCGGGACAGGTGTCCGGGTTGTCTAACTGCTCGCGCAGAGGGCTGTGGTATTGCGCGGTGGCCTGGCTGCCGGTGCTGCTGCGGTCGAAACCGAGGCCCGCCGCGTCGGCCCGGTGGTAGTAGACGCAGTTCCAGTCCGGTCGCGGCGCGCTGTCGAAGCCCGGATCCGGCCCGTAGTGATGGTCTTCCTGCATAATATGATGCAGGCCCAGCGGCGTCATGTAGTCGATACAGGCCGGCCACGAACCGAGCATCATCGCCTTCAACGGCTCTACGACCTGCGGATCGTTCGACCACGTCGCCCGAATCCATTCGTCGGCGATGTCGGCCTCGCTCAGTTCGTAATCCCAGGCCAGCCGCCCGTAGGCGTACCAGTTGGCCTGCGAGAAGTGATGGCCGCACCAGTTGCGGTCCGAGCCGGTGTTGGCGACGGCGATGATGCACGAGGCGTCTTGCCCGAACACCGAGCCGTCCGTCACCTTCGCCACCGTCGAACCGGGGCCTTTGGCGTAGGTGTCCGCATCCAGAATCTCTTTCCACATCCCGCCCAGGTAGACCAGGTGAATGGACTGCCCCAGGTATTCCTGCGCGACCTGAAATTCGAGCGCCAGAGGCGTCTGTGGGAGCGCGCCGAAGAGCGGGTGGAACGGCTCACGCGGCTGGAAATCGATCGGGCCGTTTTTCGCCTGCACGAAGACGTTGGGGCGGAATTTACCGTCCAGCGGGACGAACTCCTTGTTGGCGCACTTGGCCCGGTCGGCGTCGACGGTGACGTCGTAGACGAAGGCGCGCCACAGCACCGTACCGCCTTGCGGAGCCAGCGCGTCGGCGAGCATATTCGCGCCGTCGTCGTGATTCGCGCCGTAATTCTGCGGCCCCGGTTGCCCCTCCGAGTTCGCCTTCACCTGGAAGCCGCCGAAGTCGGGGATCAGGCGATAAATCTCATCTACCTTATCCCGCCACCACGCGGCGACCGCCGGATCGCGCGGGTCGCTCGTTTTCAGGCCGCCAAGTTGCATCGGCGCGGAGAAAAAGGCCGAGAGGTACACCCGGAGGCCGTAAGGCCGGAAGAGGTCGGCCAGCGCAGCCGTTTTGTGCAGGTATTCGGTGGTCAGGCTTTTGGCCTTGGCATTGACGTTGTTCAGACAGACGCCGTTGAGGCCGATAGACGCGCAGGCGCGGGCGTAGTCGTGGTAACGCGGGTCGATCCCGTCCGGCAGGTCGTCCCACTGCCACAGCGATTTTCCGGCATAACCGCGCTCAATCGAACCGTCGAGGTTGTCCCAGTGTGTATGGATGCGCTGGCGAATCTGGGGCCGGCTGATGATGTCGAGCGCGCCGATGTCCTGGTGCGTCTGGAGCAACCGCAGGAAATGGAAAACGCCGGTCAGGACGGCGGTTTCGGCGTTGGCCGTCACCACGGTCCAGGTGTGCGCGCCTGCCGGATGCGTGCGGATCAGGAATCCTTCCTCGCTCACGGCGTCGCGCTGCGCCTGAGGTAGATTCACGCCGAGCGTCTCGAGCGCGTCAGCCGTGCCGATCACCAGCGCGTTGCCCTCCGGCCTTTGTGTTGAGATTAGCGTAGCCGCATCCAGCAGCGCCGGCAACGCCCGTGCCAACTCGCTGCGGATAATTTCGGCGGTCGCGCCTTCGCCAAGGACGACCACGCTGCCAAGCGCCGCGCGGTACTGCGTTAGCCGTTCGGCGTTATCTACCGGACGATAGCGCAGCCATAATTCGTATCCGTCTTCGTTTGGAATGTTCATCGTATGTCCTCCTGGATTGACTGCTGAGGCATCGGGTGTCTCCGTGGGTGCAGTCTCCGGCGTCTCCACGGATATTTCCGGTTGACGCCCGCACGCCGCCAGCGCCGCATTCGCCGCTAACAGACCTGCTGCTTGCAAAAATTTCCGTCGTGAAAGGTACATCATCATTCAGGCATGTAGGCCGACCTCGAATCAAAAACGAATAAACGAATGGGTGCTGGCCTAACGTGCGTTCTACGTCTAGCCGAGACCTGAATTCGTTTATTCGTTCTCCCATTCGTTGCCGGCAAGCTCTACCGCCGTATCCAAAACCGCCTGCGTGGGCAAAACACGAACGTCGTCGCGCAGCAACAGGCGTTCCAGGAGACCTTCCACGTACGCGCTGCGCAGCGGCCCCCAGCCTTCGCCGTCCAGGCCATGCACCGTATAGAGCAGCCAGCCTTCTGGTTGGGCGAGCAACGCCTCCAAACACTGGTCCAGCATGGGTTCGGCGTCCTCCGAAGCTGGGGACGTCAGGCGGTTGGTGTGGCGCGTGGGCAATGGCATGAACGTCCCCCCTGCAATACGGAAGGCGCGCACGACCTGCGGCAGCCAGGCGTCCAGATCCGGCGTGGAGACGTTGTACGGAAAATTGAACACCGTCCGGCGCGCGTCGAAGCCGTCCAACGAGCGCTGGAACACCTCCAGACACCGCAGGATGTTTTCCTGCGCCTGAGCCAGGGGCATCTTGGCCAGATTGCTGTGGTCATAGCCGTGCGGCTGGATGATGTGACCGCGGGCTTGCAACGCGTTCCACAACCCGAAATCCCCGAACGTCTGCGGATCGTGTTCGTGAAAGGTTATCACCACATTGAATTCGGCGCGCAAACCGTACCGTTCGTAAATCTCCGCGATTTTGTTGACCGAGCGGGTGAACCCGTCATCCCAACTGAGCGTGATGTAGTACATACTGCACCTCTGAAAATAGCCTCAACGGATTGAACGGATCCAACGGAAAGGTGTCCGTTAAATTCCGTTGAATCCGTTGAGAGTTGAATGTGGGCGTGGGTTATTCGCCATTCCAGACGAAGTTGTTGTCCGCGTCGCGCAGGCGGGAGGCGTTCACGTCCCTTGGCGAAAGTAACGGTTCGGCGACCGGCCACGCGACGCCGATGTCGGGATCGTTCCACAGGATGCCGCGCTCGTGAACCTGAGAATACTCGGCCGTGACCTGGTAGAGTAAGTCCGCCATATCGCTGACAACGCAGAACCCGTGCGCGAAGCCCGGCGGCACGTAGAGCAAGTGGTGGTTGTCCGCCGAAAGCGTCGCGCCGACCCACTGCCCAAACGTCGGCGAGCCGCGCCGGATGTCCACCGCCACATCGAAGATCTCGCCCGCCGCCACGCTCAGGAGCTTGCCTTGCGCCATCGGGTGCAACTGGTAGTGCAGCCCGCGCAGCACCCCGTAGGCCGAGTGCGAGTGATTGTGTTGCACGAACAGGTCGGGAATTCCTGCATCGGCGAACTCTGAGTGTTTGTAGGTCTCCACGAAGAACCCGCGCGCATCGCCACGCACGCGCGGCTCAATAAGAATCACGTCAGGAATTTGTAATCGGGTAAATGTAAAAGGCATCGCATACTCCTTGGAGGATCAACCACGAATCTACACGAATCCTCACGAATAAAAATCAGTATCAATTCGTGAAGATGCGTGGTGAAATTTCTGTCTTCTACCCATTCTCCGCGCCGTAACCGCGCAGTCTGGCCGCCAGTGAGTATAGCAGGTGCAGCGGCTGTTCCCACAGGCCCACGCAGCGGATAACCTGCCCGCCGAAGCCGCGTTTAAAGCGATAAACGCCCCACAGATTGTCGCTGTGTTCGGCAAATTGCGCTTCGAGCGTTTCCTCATCGAAATCGGGAATGCCCCACAAGTCGTAGACTGTGCAGCCGCGCGCTTTCGCCCAGCGGATCGCGGCCCATTGCAGCGCGTAGGGCGGCATCTTCTCGCGGTGCCGGTCCGACGATGCGCCGTAGAGGTACCACGCTTTGCTCCCCAACGCGAAGATAACCAGCGTGGCCACCAGTTCGCCCTCGACTTCTGCTAACAACATGGCCGCCTGTCCGGCAGAAGGATCTCCAGCCGGTAGAAACAGCTCGAACACCCGCCGGTAATACGCCTCGCTGTGGATGCCGAAGGCGTCGCGGCTGCCGGTCTCTGTCATCAGCGCGTAGAACGCCGCCGCATCATCCACCGTCCCCTCGCGGACGGTCACGCCCTTGCGTTCGGCCAGGCGGATGTTGTAGCGCGTCTTCGACCGCATCTGCGCCAGAATTACGTCTTCCGTGGGCGCAATATCCACGATGATCGTGCGCGGCGGTTGGATCGTGCGTGTGACCGCGCGCAAGCCGCACGCGTGTAATTGCGCCCGCGCTTCCGGCGTGTCGAGCATCTCCGGCTCCAGCCAGAGCGCCCAGGCCCGGCGGCGGTGCGCCGCTGCGCGCAGCACGTCAAGTGTAACGGCGACAGCTTGCGCGTCATCCCAATCCACCAGCGGACCGCGGGGAACGTAGGCAATCGTCCCCACCTTCAGCGGCAGCGAGCGGTACAGCACCAGCGCACCGCCAGCAGCCTGAGGATTCGACGTGACGATCTCCCACGCCCAGCCGAAGGTCGCTTTGAGATGCGCCCACCGGCTGGTTTGCAGAACCGTTCCCGCCGGATGCGCGGCGACAAAAGCGTCCCAGGTTTCCGGTTCGATCACGCTTTCTCTCCCACCACGAGCAACCCACCGCCGACACCGCCTTCGAGAACGTCCTGCATGTACGCGCGCCGCCAGCGCTGCCCCAACGTCCGCACGGCCCATCGCCGCACGAGTGTCTGGTAGCCAAGTTTGCGCAGGCGCGGCGAAGCCAACCAGCGGTAGTATGACTTGCCGTGAAATAGCGCGCCCTTTGGGTGGATGCCGTACTCCGCGTTGGCGCGATCCCATAGAGCTTCCACCTCGGAAGGAATATAGTATTGGGTATGGAGCAGGTGCATCCCGGCCAGATCGAGCCTCTTAGCCCACTGGGTGGGGGTGAGATAGCGGTGATGTTCCAGGCGTTGGTCGACGGCGGTCGCGTAGGTTTCCGCCCCTGTGCGATCCCCTACGGCATCCCGCTCGCGGTAACCCGCCAGCAGACGGCGGAACATATCGCTCGGCACGGTGGCGAGGAAGCGCCCGCCCGGTTTCAGCACGCGCGTAACTTCGCGCAACACCGGATCGAGATTGGGGATGTGTTCCAGCACGGAATTGCTGAAGACGGCGCCGAAGCTCGCGTCGGGGTAGGGCATCGCATCGCCGAGCGCCTGTTGGATGTGGCGGTAAGCGCCCGAGGCCGGCGCCTTGCGCACCTGGCTCAGCCACGGATCGAAGCCCGCTTCGACCGGCGCTTCGCCCGCGAAGAGCACCTGCGCGATAAGGCCGTCGCCGCATCCTAGGTCAAGCAGGGGGCGGGGAAACGCCTCCGTCGCCAGCACGCGCAGTTCAATCGCCCGCCACAGCGCCACCGGCGGCGCGAACCAGTATTGTTCGAGGGCCAACGTCAAATAATCACGATTTGGATCAGGCATAAGTGCAACCTCCCACAACTTATCTTTTGTAACACGAACGGCAGATTTTACAAATGGGGAAAAGAATCATGATTCATGATTCTCTCATTCGCTCATTCGCCCATTCTATGGTACACTCCGCTCCATGCACATCGGGATAGACCTACGACTGCACGCCTACGCGCCCGGCGGGATTTCGCGGTACGCGCGACACCTGGCGCAGGCACTGCCTCCGTTACTTGCGACTGAGACGCTGACGCTGGTACAACACCGGCGTGAGTCCGATCCTGTGGATGTACCAGGCGCGCGCGTTTGCCGCGCGTGGACGCCGCCGCATCATCGCCTGGAACGGTGGGCGCTTGGCGCGGAGCTGTTACCGTTGAAGCTCGATTTGTTCCACAGCACCGACTTTATTCCGCCGGCCTGGGGCGCGCGGCATACCGTCATCACTGTACATGACCTCAACTTCATCTACTATCCGCAATACCTCACCGCCGACGCCCGCCGCTACTACAACGCCCAGATCGCCTGGGCCGTAACCCACGCGGATGCAATCCTGGCCGATTCCCACGCCACGCAGCGCGATCTGGAACGTTTGTTGCATGTCGATCCGGCGCGGGTCACGGTGACGCATCTCGCCGCCGAGACATACTTCCGCCCCTTATCCCAGGAAGAAGTTACCCCCGTCCTGGCGCGTTACGGGCTGGAACCCGGCTATTTACTCTTCGTGGGGACGTGGGAGCCGCGCAAGAACCTGCCGGGGCTGTTGGAAGCGCTGGCGCAGCTCCACGCGCGAGGCGAGCAGCGCGTGCTGGTGATCGCGGGGCGGCCTGGCTGGCTCTACGATGAGATTTTCGCACGCGTAAAAGCCCTACACCTGGAACCGTGGGTGCGCTTTATCGAGCAGCCGTCTGGTGCGGATTTGGTGGGCCTTTACAACGGCGCGTTGTTGCTGGCGATGCCATCGTTCTACGAAGGGTTTGGCCTGCCCGCGCTAGAGGCGCTGCAATGTGGCACGCCGGTCGTCGTCGCCGACCGGGCCAGCCTGCCGGAAGTCGTCGGCGCGGCTGGGCTGCTCATCGACCCCGATGCTCCAACGACGATTGCTGACGCTTGCTGGCGCATCATCCACGATACGGCGCTGCGCGCGTGGTTGCAGGCAGCGGGGCAAGAGCAGGTACAGGCGTTCACATGGGAAGAAACCGCGCGTAGGACACTTAAGGTTTACAGGCGCGTCCTCAATCGCTAGAAAATCTCCGCGCGCTCTGCATACTCAGCGGTAAGATTTCTCTGAACTCACAATGCCTTGACGAAATTATCTTCCGCTTTTCCGTTTTTGCTTTCTTCGAGAAGGGCATTGAGTCCCCCGACGTGGTAGAGTGTGTGACTCAATAAAAACAGTGCCACCCCCAGTTTTGTCGCACCTGCCCACCCAAAGGTTTTGTTTTCGGCGTCAAAATCCATTTCGGACAGCCATTTCTCGGTTTTGACCTGCAATGTGTCAATCCCTGCCACTATATCGCTTTGCGAGGGCCAGTCTTTCTCTTCCACGGCTTCCCAGTTCCCATCGAAGGGTTTACCCGCTGCGAGCAGCACGGTGGATTCATCTTCAAGATAGTATGTGGTGGCCTTCAAGATGTGAAACGCTATACGGACCGGGACAATAATTCCCTTTCCAGTATGAAGCCAGGCGTCGTCATCGAAATCTTTGACAATCCCGGCAAACGTTCGCCAGGTGTGTGCGTATTGCTTGATAACTTCGGTTTTCATTCCTCGCCTCTCGTTTCTAATTTCGTATTTCCAATGCTATACCGCGCCAACGGCGTATACTCCGCCCCAGAGGATTTGAGCACGCTGTGAAACAAAATCATTTCCTCTACCGGCGCGTCGCCCAGATGCCCAACCTCGGCGCGGCGGATGGCCTCGCCCACCACCTGGGCATCCTCACGCGAGGCGCGCTGGCGGATGCGGCCGAGCGTCAAATGTGGGGAAAAACGCCGCTCTTCGGGCTGAAAGCCAACGTTCGCCATGGCTTCGTTCACCGCGCTGTGCAGCAGTGCCAACTGCCCGGTTGGCTCTTGCAGTCCCACCCAGATCACCCGGGGGCGGTCGAGGTTGGGGAACGCGCCCACGCCCTGCACGCTGAATGTGAGTGGCCGCGCGTGACGCGCCACCACGCTCAACGCCGCTTCGACAGGCGCCTGGCGCTCCAACAGAATATCACCGAGGAAGAACAACGTCAGGTGGATGTTTTCCGGCTTCACCCACGTCACGGCCTGCTCAGGGCTGCCGCGTTTCAGTCGCCGCTGCACGTCAGCAAGCTGTTGGATGATTGCCGGCGGCAAAGGCACAGCGATAAACGCCCGCAGTGTTTCCAGTTGTGCCATAATCCCTCCAATGTTTCCCTGGCTGAAAGCTGAAGGCTGAAAGCGAGGTTGGCAGACCAACCTATCCCTAATGCGCTACAAAATCGGGAATGGGTGCGGCATAGAGGCGGTTGTCGGCGATCAGATACAAAACGTGCGGCGTCTCGTTGACGGCAAGCGCCTCCAACTGCCGCAATGCTTCGCCCGAAAGCCGGAACTGGTGTTTGAACTCACCGCGTTTGTCGAGGACGACAATGCGTTCTTGTCGAGGATCGCCCAGGTAGAGCATTCCTTGGTCGGTCTCGGGTTCCATCGCTAAGACCATCGGGTGGACATCGGGGTCCGGCAAATTCCGCATCTCGAACGAGCGGTCTTCCGTTCCCACAAAATAGGTGCTGATGGTGCCATCGCCCATCAACAGGTAAACGCGCCCATCGATCCCCATGTCCAACACCTCAGAGAGACGCGGGGCAAACTCCGGGGCAAAGTACCCGCGCGCGGTGTCATAAATCCCATTGACTGACTGGTAGGTGAGGATCTGATTCTGTTGACGGTGAACCAGATACAACCTTTCGCCAAAAGCGCTCATCGCCGTGACCGTCCCCGGTCCCAATTCCCCTTGCAGGTGCTGCCGGGTGATGCTCCCCGGTCCCAATGTCGGTTCATAAATGTAAACAGTGCCCCCATCGCTGTAGATGAAAAGCGCGCCATCTGGGAAACTGCCACCCGGCTCCACCCATGCAAAATCGACGAGATGATTGACGGTCTCGCCGGAAAACGTCTGGCTGCGTTTGAGGATGGGCGTGGCCACATCGGTCAGCAGCGTAAGACCATCCGCCTGTAGCGGCAAACCAATGACCTCGTCGGCCGTGGTGTTGAGGATGTAGATCCACGAACCGGCAACGAGCAAGCGGCGCGGCGCAGGCGCAACGCCCAAATCGAGGAACAAGCGTGCATCGAGCACCGCCGCGATTTGTAACGCATCGACGGCATTTTGCGCCTCGGCTTTCAATTTAAGCGCCTCAGCGTTTTGGCGTTCCAGGGTGACAATGTGCGAACTCAGTTCCAGCAACTGCTTCCAATCCTCGGCCGCCTGGCTGCTGAAAGCCTTTTCTCGCAGCAGACGCGCCTCTGCCAGATACTCCTCCACGCGGGCGTGCCCGCCGGACTCGAAATACACGGTCATAGTCACAAAAAACACCAACAACAGCAGACCCAGCGCGAGTCCCCCCATCACCGTCGGCTTTTCGATCGGCGCAACCGGCATCACGGCCTGTTTAGCACCCCGCACCTTTCCGGGCAATAGCGTGCGCAGCGCCATCCGCAGACGCGCGCGTTGTGCTGTCGTTTCGCGTTCCCGATAGCCTTCCCCACGCAACCTGAGGAAAAACACTTTCAACCATTCACCCACCGGGGGCAACCTCAATTTCGGCGGCGTTGGACCTGGGCGCGCAATTGTGGGCTGAACGTCTACGGTTTCATGTCGATGATGTCCCGGCCGCTCCTGCAAAACCGCCGGAAGCGGAGGGGCCTTCTGCTCCGCGGTGAGGACAGGCGCAGGCATCACGGGAGACGACGCCGCGATGGTCTCCGGCGGCACCGCAGCAGGTTCCTCGGCAGGCGACGTCGTTACATTGGGTTTGCGGAAAAGCCGCCGAGCGCGACGCGGCTCGGGTTCCGGTGCGGACGGTGCCACCGCCGATGTCCGCACCATCACGAAACTGCCCGACACCTGACCTTCGTCCATTGTTTGCGCGATGGCCTCACCGATCTCTTCAGGGCCAAACGCGGCCAGCGCCCCTTTCCACCGCTCGCGGGGCTGCGACTCCACCGCCGGCGTTGTACCAAGCAGAAGCGTTGCCTGATCCTCCAGCAACGTATACCCAATGTGGATGACCGGCGGCAGTGCCGCCCCTACCGGCGTGAGCAGCCGGTCACGATGCGGGAACAGTTCTACGTGGTTATCGGGATGGTGGACAAACGCATACCCGGCCCCGATCTGGCCGAGAAACAATTCTTCACCGGCGAAGACGGCGCAGGTGATACTGCCCGAACACTTCGAGCCGGGGGGCGCTTCGGCATTGACATGCACGAGATGGCGGTTAGCTTCGGCAAGTGCGCGGCGCAACCGCGCCACAATGCTGCCCGACGACGTCCAATAGGTGCTGGCAGTCAAAACACGCAATTCGCGGCTGCGGTGGGCCAACTGGGGGATAAGATCAACCAGGATGACGAGTTGCTCCCCCACGCTCTCTGGGGCGCCTGGCGGCGTAGCAACGACCGCAGCCTCTGGCGTAGGGTGCTGGCTGCGTTGTCCCTCGTGGAAGCGCAAGATTTCGCTATAGCGTTGCATCATCTCTCACCCACCGTCAAGTGTACGAGGCAAGAGCGGATTTGTCAAGCGTTAGCGCAGTTGCTCCTCAAGCGCCCCGAAATCCGTGCGGGAAGTCATATCCAACGACAGCGGCGTGACCGAGACCACGCGCGCGTGCATCGCCGCCACATCGGAATCCGGCTCGGCCTGATCTGGATTGGCACGTATCGTATAACTCGGACGTCCCTTGCCATTTGCCCGATCCGGCCCCAATGGCACGAAATATCGCTGGCGTGACAAGCGGGTGAGCCGCCACGGTGTCTGCATCGTGGCGCTATCCGGTACATTGACGTTGAGCATGCTCACGTCGTAGGGCATCGCGCGGTCAAGCAGCCGCCGCGCGAAGAGCACTGTGAAGTGCTGCGTCGCGCTGTAGTCCTTCGCCTCGCCACCTGTGAGGTGCTCATCGACGGTCATCTCCAGCGAGACAGCGAGCGCCGGCACCCCGAAAGCGGCCGCTTCCAGAGCCGCGCCGACGGTTCCGGAGATGGTGATCTCGGTGCTGACGTTTTCGCCAAAGTTGATCCCTGCGACGACCAACGCCGGTGGACGTGGAATGAACTCCATCATCGCATGGACGACACACAAGGCCGGCGTCGCATCAATGCCGTAGACTTGCACCGTCTGCCCGCCAACCTCGCGCCGGTACTCGCTCACTGCCCCGGTGACACCCTGCGGCATCGAGCGCCCCGCCGCCGACCACTGGCGATCCGGCGCGACGACCAGCACCTCGCCCAACGGCGCGACGGCTTCGACGGCGGCCCACAAGCCCTCGGACTCCACGCCGTCATCGTTTGTGACCAAAATAAGTGGTTTTTCCATTTTTATACCTCGAATGCCAGGTCTACCACGCGGCGCTCGGCCATCGCCCGGTCGGCACTAAAGCCGATGAGGTGCCCGGCGACGGAATCCTCAAGCGGCGTGCTCGAAATCGACGGTGGCTCACCCCGGATCACCCGTAGGAAGTCGGCGACCAGGCGCATATCCCCGCCGCCGTGCCCGCCGAACGCGCCATGCATATCGCCGCCAACCGTGAGATCGACGACCGTCTCCGAGTATTCGTGGCCCGGTCGTGGATCGATGTGGCGGATGACGAAGCGCCCATCCTCGAAGACGCCCTGGATTTCGCCGCGCGTGCCGATGAGGTGCATCGCCCGCGACGGCCTGGACGTTCCGCCGATCATATTGTGCGTTGCCGTCGTCCCATCGGCGAATTCGATTGCGAGGGATTGGTGATCCACCACCTCCATGTCGCACTTCCACACGCAGCGCCCATAGGGATTATCCGTCTTCAGCGAATGGATTTTCTGCTCGATGGTGGGATTGGCGATGTGTTCCAGGCTGTCCCACACGTAGAAGCTCCACCGGTCGGGATGGTCGATGTAGTGTTTGCGCGCCGAGTACAGGCAGTCCGCCTCGATGGGGCAATCCACCAGACAGCGGTTCCCCGCTTCGGCGGGCGCGTTTTCCGGGCGGAACTGAAAATTGCTGCCGAAACTGGCGACGCTGTTCGGACGCACCCCGCTCTTCATCCATGCGATGAGATCGAGATCGTGGCAGCACTTCGCCATCAGCATGGAGGTGTGGCTGACGCTTGGCTTGCTCCACTTGCCGCGAATGTAGCCCACAGCCATGTGGTGGTAGGAGACGTGCTCAATCGTCTGCACGCTGAACACATCGCCGATGACGCCGGCGGCCACCTGCTGGCGGATGGCGGCGTAGAACGGCGTGTAGCGCAGCACATGGCAGATGATGACCTTGCGCCCGTACTGCCTGGCCGCCTGCACCAGTTCCCACATCTCCGTCTCGTAGGTGGCGAACGGCTTTTCCAGCAGCATATCGTAGCCCGCCGCCAGCAGCGGCAGCGACGTCGGCACGTGCTGGTGATCCATCGTCCCGTTGATGACCACATCCGCAAACTGCGGCCGGCCAGCGACGTCCTCGGCGCTCTCGAAGCACTGATCCGGTGAAAGGCCGTACATCTCGGCGACCATCGCCCGCCGCAGCGGGTTGAGGTCCGCCACGCCGACGATGCGCAGTTCATCGGGGTGCTGCTGCGCGTACGAAGCGTAGAGTAAGGCGCGATGTCCCGCGCCCACGATAATCGCGGTGAGCGGGCGCCGTGTGGGTGAAACGCAAGACTGGCTCATATCTTCTCCTAAATGTAAAATCGCCGCTGTTGGGTTGCCAGCGGCGATTTTATCCGTTGAAGCGGTTATCAATCAAGTAGGGCGGGTGGGATTCGAACCCACACGTCCGTAAGGACAGAGGATTTTAAGTCCACGGCGTCTGCCATTTCGCCACCGCCCCATAGACCTGAACAAAAACGGGCATCGCCATAGATGCCCGCCGCTTCTGGTGTTGATCGGGTAAAGGCGACGGTCGGACTTGAACCGACGAATGGGGGTTTTGCAGACCCTTGCCTTACCACTTGGCTACGTCGCCAAGAAACAAGCGGGCTAAGGGATTCGAACCCTTGACCTTCTCCTTGGCAAGGAGACATTCTACCGCTGAACTAAGCCCGCGTACAAACGAGATTATACTACAGGGCAAAATTTTGGCAAGTATGATCAGCGCGTTTTGCGATTTCCATTTCATGGGTAGAATGGGCGCAGGCCAGATCTGAAAACTGCAAAATGGAGACAAAATTGAACCCGATCACCATTCACGACCCCGTCTACGGCGACGTGATCTTCACCGAGCCGTTGTTTATTGACTTGTACCACGCCGACGCAGTGCAGCGCCTCACAGCGATCTACCAGGGCGGCATCACCGCCTTCATCAAGCCGGAGCGCGCGACGACGCGCCTGGAGCATTGCCTGGGCGTGGCGGCGCTGCTGCGCTTGCTCGGTGCGGACCCGGTCGAGCAGGCCGCCGGGCTGCTCCACGATGTTCCGCACACGGCGTTTTCACACGTCGTGGATTTCGTCTTCCCCAACCACGAGCACACCTACCACGAGGAGCATCGCGAGGATATGCTGCAAGGTTCTGAGATCCCCGCCATCTGCGTGCGGCACGGGCTAGATTGGCGCTACGTGTCCGATGCGGAGAACTTCGCACTGCTCGAACAACCGCTGCCGCTGCTCTGCGCCGACCGGCTGGATTACTTCCTGCGCGACGGGACGGTGGATGTGGGCACGTTCTCCGCCGCCGACGCGCAATCTTTGCTGGCGCATTTGTGCGTCTGGGAAGCTTGCGGTGAGCTTGGTCGAACCGGCCAGATTGTGGTGGATGACCTGGACGCCGCCCGGTGGCTCGGCGAGCAGTTCATCCGTTTGGACGACGTGTGTTGGTGTTCGGTGCAGGAGGTGGGGTGGTACGCCGTCATGGCCGAGGCGCTGCGCGCGGCATTGGAACTCGGCGTCATCGCCGAAGCCGACTTCGCCGGGACGGATGCTGCGCTGTTCGAACGCATCCGCGCCGCCAACGCGCCCGACATCCAGCAATGGCTCGCGCTGTTGCGGCGTGACGTGGACTTCGTTCGTGACCCCGCGCATCCCGATTTGTTCGCCCTGCCCAAAGTGCGCGCCGTCGATCCACCGGTGCTATTGAATGGGCGCGCCGTTCCCCTTTCGCACCTGGATGCCGCGTTCGCCCGTCATCACGAAGCCTACATCGCCGGCAAACAAGGCGAATGGCCATTGCGCATTCTGACAACCGGCGCATAGCCTGGCCCTAAAGCGGCGAGGCGCAAAGCACAAAGCCCCTGGCGGGGGCTAAACCCCAGCCCGAAGGGCTTTGCTCTTTGAGCGTAGTGGCTTCAGCCCGGCGCGTTGCACGGTAGCTTGACGCATCATCTTACCTGCATATAATGACGCAACGCTGAGATAACTATCCGACTAAAGACGACCAGACTATATCCAGGAGGACTGTGATGAAAAAATACGAGTGTGTCGTGTGCGGTTACGTGTACGACCCTGAAGAGGGCGACCCCGATAACGGCATTGAGCCGGGAACACCCTTCGAGGACCTGCCCGACGACTGGATTTGCCCCGATTGCGGCGCCAGCAAGGACGATTTCGAGCCGCTGGACTAGGCGAGACATTTCAACGTTGAATGTCCACACCTGAGCGATAGCATGGGTGTGGACTTTTTTTACAATGAGCCACACCTGGACGAATTACGCGATCAACCTCGCGCGCATGGCCGTCGCTGTGACGCCAATGCGGCCGTTGGTGGTTTCGTATTGCGTCACAACCTACTGCAACCTCAACTGCGTCTACTGCGAGGATTTCGGCGCGCGGCGCAACGCCGAACAGCCTGCCCCCCTGCCGCTGAACGACGCCAAACGCCTGCTCGCCGTCATCCGCCAGGGAACGAGCAGCCTTATCGTCACCGGTGGGGAACCGCTGCTTTACCCCAATCTGCCCCTGCTGCTGGGCTACGCCCGCCGTGACCTGCGCTTTCGTCACATCACGTTGCTGACCAACGCGGCGCTGCTCCGCGAGCACCTGGACGTGCTGCCGCTGCTCGATCGTCTCATGGTCAGCGTGGACGCCACCAGCCCGGCGTTGTGGGATCAGACCATCCGCGCGGAACTGGGCACGGCGCAGACCATCCTCGACAACGTGGCGGCTGTGGCGCAGCGCCAGAAAGCGGACGGCTTCCGCCTGGCGCTCAACTGCGTGGTCACGCCGGAGACGCTCGCGCAGGTGGAGAGTGTGTTGGACTGGTGTGTCGCGCACAGGGCGCTCTTCTCGTTCTCCCCACAGTCCGTCAACAACTGGCCGCGCTACGAATTGCTCGTTTCGGAAGACTACCGGCGCTTTGTCGAACGGATGATGACTCGCAAGCGCCGGGGCGCGCCGGTGCTCGGCAGCATGGCCTATTTGAGGATGTTGTGGAATTTCGATCCCTACGCCTGCTATCCGATGCTGGCTCCGCGTGTGATGCCCGACGGTGGCCTGGCCTATCCCTGCCGTCCCATCGAGCGCGAGGGCGACACCCACGGCGGGCGCGACGTGAACCTGCTCGCAATCGGCAATTGGAACAAAGCCGTGCGGCGCGCGATGGACGTCTACGGCGCACCGCCATCGACGTGCGGCAGTTGCTACCAGCAATGCTACGTGGAACCTTCGCTGATGCAGGCTCGCCCGTGGGCTCTGCTGGCGGAACTGCTGCGCTACAAAGCCGCGTGGCAAGGCAGCATCGCCACCTATGCGCCGGGATGAAAACAAACCATGAATCTCAGTGGCGCCAGACTACAAAAGTCTCACGAGGTGCTTGCTTGAGCCAATACGCACGCTATACGCCAGGTCTACAATGCGCAGTACGTGCTGAGACTTTTGTAGTCTTTGATTGGTCGCCACCTACGCGCCGGGATGAAGACAAACCACGAAACTTAGTGGCGTCAGACTACAAAAGTCTCACGAGGCGCTTGCTTGAGCCAATACGCACGCTATACGCCAGGTCTACAATGCGCAGTACGTGCTGAGACTTTTGTAGTCTTTGTTGGTGAGGATTCGTGGAGATTTATGGTTGAAGAAACGTCTATGACGACTACATCACACGATACGATTATTGTTGGCGCTGGCCTTGCCGGACTGACGGCGGCGCTGCATCTGGCGGAGCGCGGCCTGCGCCCGTTGGTGCTGGAGGCCGATCCACAGTACGCCGGTGGGCGGCTCAAAGCCGGGCCGGAGATCGCCTTCGAGCACGCCGGGCAGACGTGGCGATTCGGCGGCGAGCATGGCGTCCACGGCGTGTGGTCGCCGTACCGCAACCTTCAGGCGATGCTCGTGCGCCATCGCATCCGCCCGGTGCTCGTCCCCGCGCAGGAAGAGGCGTGGCTGCTCGCCCACGGTTCGCGCGTCCGCCGTGCGGATATTGGCAGCGCGATCCGCAACAGTTGGGTGCCCGCGCCGTTTCATTATCTAGGCATGTTCGCCCGCCCGCGCTTCTGGACGATGTTGAGCGTGCGCAATTTCGCCTCGCTCTTCCGCGTGGTCGTCACATTGCTGGCGGCGCTCTCCATCGATCCATTGGCCGAAGACCAACCCCTCTACGGCATGACGCTGACCGACGTGTGCAAAGGTTGGTCGCCGGATATGACCTCGCTGTTCACCGGGCTGTCGCGCAACGCGCTCCCCGCCACCCCCGACCAAATCCCGGCTTCCGGCTTCTTCGCGTTTCTGCGCTTCTATACCCTGCGGCGGCGGGATGCGTGGGCCTTCTCTTACTTCCCCACCGACAGCGCCCGCGCCCTTGTCGCGCCGTTGGTGCGCGTGCTGGAAGATCATGGCGGCCAGGTGACGCTCGGCGCGCGGGTCACACACCTGGCGCAAACGGCGGTAGGGTGGCAGGTGACGGTGAACACGGACGACGGAGCGTCTTACGTCCTCACCACGCCTCAGCTTATCCTGGCTACGGACGCCCCGGCAGCCGAAACGCTGCTCCGCGCCAGCCCCGACACGGCCTCCCCGGCCGAAGGTTTGCGGCTGCCCGGCGGGTGGCCTTCCGCCGTGATCCGTCTCTGGTTCACACGCGCGCCGGAACGTCCGGGGGCGGAAGCGGGCCTCTTCTCCGGCGACTTTATCCTCGACAACTTTTTCTGGCTGCATCGTATCTACGACGATTACATCCGTTGGGGGCGGGCGACGGGCGGCAGCGCGCTCGAAGCGCACGTCTACGGACCGCCGGAGTTGCTGGCGCAGCCCGACGCGGCGCTACTTGCCCACGCCATCACCGACGTCGCCCGCGCGTGGCCGGAGCTGAAGGGCAGCGTTCTGCGCGCCGCCGTCACGCGCAACGATGCGACGCACACCCTGCTGCACGCCGGCAGGCCGGAGGAACACCTGGGCGTCGTCACCCCCTGGCCTGGCCTCTTCTGCTGCGGGGATTGGGTGCGCGATTCGAACCCGGCGATGTTCATGGAGCGTGCGTGCGTCACCGGCATCAAAGCCGCCAACGCCGTGTTGGACGCGCGCGGGCTGCCCATCTGGCCCCTGCTGGCCGCCCCGCGCCCGGAGATGCTGGCCTGGGCCGTCGAAATGGAAATGCGCGGCGTTCGCGAACGGCTTAAAGCGCGGCGGGGACGGCGGATTGTGATCCGCCGCAAGCGTTGAAGTAGGGCTTTTTATAAAGGAGTGGATATGATGAACACAACACAGGATTTTGTGACGCTTTTGCCCTCCGTCCGCCAAATTGTGGCAGCCGAGGGTACAGACCGCGACGTGAAGTTGCACGCGATTTGCGCGCTGCTGGAACGCGAGGTCGTCCACTACGATTGGGTGGGCTTCTACCTGGTCGACCCAACGCGCGAGCGCGAACTGGTGTTGGGGCCGTTCGTCGGCGCGCCGACGGAGCACACGCGCATCGCCTTCGGGCAGGGCATCTGCGGGCAGGCTGCCGACACGGAGATGACGTTCGTGATCCAGGACGTGTCGCAGGAGACGAACTACCTCTCGTGCAGCCCGCACGTCAAATCGGAGATCGTCGTCCCCATTTTCAAGGACGGTGTGGTGGTAGGGGAAATCGATATCGACTCCCACGCGCTCGCCCCGTTCGGCGAGGCCGATAACGCTTTTCTGGAGCAGGTCGCCGTGCTTGTCGCCGCTATGCTCTGACCAGGAGGAAACCATGACATGCCCTATATGCGCCTGGACGCCGGATAATCCGGACTATTTGTTGGTGTACGAGACTGCACTGTGGCGTGTTGTTCTAGCGCCCAACCAATGCCTTATCGGAAGATGCGTCATACACTTGAAAAGGCATTGCGGCGATTTGGCCGAAATCACGCCCGACGAAATGCTTGACTGGCTCACCATCGTGAAAACTATGCAATTCGCATTGCGGAAAGCGTTCGATGCCACGCTGTTCAACTGGTCTTGTTATATGAACCTTTCCTATCGTGAAGCCACACCCGACCCGCACGTGCATTGGTGGGTCGTCCCACGCTACAACCATGCTGTCGAGCTAGGCGCTTTGCGTTTCGAAGATCCGCGCTTTGGCAGCCCATACGATCACGCCATGCGGCTTGATGTTGCAAGTGACGTTCGCCGGCAGATTGTAGAACGGCTGCAGCAAGCCATTGCGTAAAGCAAACTAACATTACAGGAGACCTGTCGTAGAACTTTTGTACCTTGTCTACCTTGCTTTTTTCATTTGACCATAGTAGACTATATCCCATAGCAAATTGGGTGGCAGCTATGCTGCCTTTAACAGTGGATTCCACATCATATGCAAAGGAGGCATAACGATGAAACTCGGCGATAACATTCAAACGGCGGACTGGAAGAAGGAGAAGCACGCTCCGGTCATCGAAGCTCCAGAAATGGTCAAAGCGGGTGAACCGTTTGTGGTCAAGCTCAGCATCGGCAAAGAAATCCCCCATCCCAACACCACCGCGCACCACATCGCCTGGATGGAGCTGTACTTCAAGCCCGAAGGCGACAAGTTCATCTATCAGGTGGGCCATTTCGAGTTCCCCGCGCACGGCGCATCGGTGCAGGGCGCGGACACCGGCCCCGTGTGGACCCATCCCGTGGCAAAGTGCTCGGTCACGGTGAACGGCCCCGGCACACTCGTCGCCACCTCGTACTGCAACATCCACGGGCTGTGGGAAAACAGCCTCGAAGTCAAGGTTGGGTAGACAGTAGCCGGTAGACAGTAGACAGGGGTTCTGTCCCCGTCTACCGTCTACCATGGGAGGGAATGATGCCACAAACGACAAATACGGAACTGATTCAGATGCTCAGGGCGGCGGTGGAGGATGAGCACGCGGCCTTGATTCAATACCTCCGTCACGCCTATATGATGGGCGAGGGGGAGCTGGCGTGCGAGATCGAGGGCATCGCCCGCGAGGAAATGCGGCACCTCTGGATCCTCTCGCGGTGGATCGTGCGACTCGGCGGGCAGCCAACGACGGCGCGCGGGTTCACCGATCTGGCCGGCGCGACCAGCCCGGAATGGATGCAGCGCGACGTCGCCGCAGAGGAACGCGCTATCGCGATGTACGAGAGTTATCTGACGCGCATTGACGACCCGGACCTGCGCGCCGACATCGAGCACATTCTTGCCGATGAGCGCCGCCACCACGGGGACTTCGCGCACTTTGTCGATAAAACCACGCTGGAGATGCAAGCGATGCCAGCGGAACCGGCTGAAGAATCTGCCGCTGCGATGGCCGCCGTCGATAAAGACGCCCTGGAGTGGGGCGTGAGCCACGAGTACGCGGCGATCCTGCAATATCTCGCCCATTCGTTCTTGACGATGGACACGGACGAGGAAATCTCCAGCCAATTGATGACGCAAGCCATCAACGAAATGCAGCACATGGGCTGGTTTGGCGAAGAGCTGGTGGGCAGCGGCGAGGACATGCCCCTCACCCACCATCCGCTGACGCTGCCTGCAGATCCCGAAGCGATGTTGGAGGCTGACGTCAAGCTGGAGAACGAAACCGCCGCGATGTACGGCCAGTTCATCGAGCAGATGGTCGACCCTGGCGCGAAGGGCGTCATCGACGATGCGCGCGGGCAAGAGTTGTATCACGAGCACCTTTTCGGACGGCTGCTCAAACGACTCGAGCCGGTTGAGTCGCCCGCTGCTGCTTCCACCACCAAAGTGTGGACCGTCGGCACGCTCAAGCGCAAGTCGTGATTGGTGACTGGTAATCGGTAATAGTTTGACTTTGGACTTCGGACTAAAGACTAACCTGAAAGGAGTTTAGCTATGGAAAACATTCTTATGCGCGGTGATGCTCCGCTCACCGACGCGCAATGGCAATTGATCGATGCCACGGTCAGCGAGGTGATGGGGCGTGTTGTTGTGGGGCGGCGAATCCTCGATTTGTATGGCCCGTTGGGATTCGGCGCGTACACCGTCCCCCTGTATACCTACGGCGGCGCAAACGGCGGACCTGTGCGCGCCAAGATCGCCCGCCAGTTGACGCTGAATACGTTGACGAAAGACTTCATCATCACCGCCAAAGACCTGGAGCTGATGAACGAGGGGCAGCCGTTCGACACTGCCCCTGTCGCGGCGGCGGCGACGCAGTTGGCGCTGGCGGAAGACAAACTGATCTTCAGCGGCGACGCGGACGAGGGCGAGGAAGGGCTGCTGACCGTCACCGGACGGCAAACGCTCCCGCTCGGTGATTGGGGCGAGGAAGGCCAGGCGCTGGCTGACGTCTCCACCGCGACCGCGAAGCTGGTTGAGGCCGGCTTCTACCCGCCGTACTTCGTCGCCATGCATCCCATGGTGTACACCAAGCTCCAGCGCGTTTATGGGCGGCGCGGCATCCTCGAAATCGAATTATTGGAGAAGCAGGCTCAGGGCGGCGTCTTCGCCTCGCCTTCGATTCCGCAGGACAGGGTGCTCGTCATCGCCGCGCAGCCACAGTACGTCGATCTGGCGGTGGGGCTGGACGTTGCCACGGGCTTCGTCGAGACCACCAACCTCGAACACCACTTCTCCATTATGGAGACGCTGGCCCTGCGCGTCAAGCAGCCCGGCGCGATTTGTGTTCTGGAGTAGGGGGTAAACCATGGAATTGATGGATGTCTTGGTTCAGGCGATGAAGCTGGAAAGCGACGGGCGCAAATTCTACGAGACGATTGCGGAGCACATGACCGACCCGGAAGCGGCGGCGATGTTCAAGCAATTAGCTGCTGACGAAGTCGATCACTACAATTACATCGAACGCCAATACCTGGCGCTCGAAGCCGGTAAGGGGTGGTCCGAGATCCCCGAAATGGCCGCCGTCAGCGTCATCGACGCCGTCTCGGTCGTTTTCCCGCCCGAAAAGCAGGTCTTGGCTGAACTGCCGTCCAATCCTTCCGAGGCCGATGCACTCCTCTTCGCGCTCGGTGTGGAGGACAAGTCGTTCAAACTCTACCACAACAGCGCGCAGATCGCCAAAGACCCGGAAGCAAAGAAGCTCTTCATGCAACTGGCGGGGGCGGAACAGGTGCACTTCGACGTGCTGATGCAGCGCTACGACTCGCGCTACGGCTACCCGCGCTAATCACAAAGACAAACTAACCTTGCGAAGGTTAAGGCGAACCTCCGGTTCGCCCACCTTCGCAAGGCTGATGGTACGTATGCCCGAACTCCCCGAAGTCGAAACCATCGCCCGTCACCTCGCGCCGGTGCTCACCGGGCAGACCATCGCCCGCATCGACGTGCTCTGGGTGCGCACGGTGGATCGTCCTACCGCTGGTGCCTTCTGCGCTGCGTTGACCGGCGCGCGTATCCTGCACATCGACCGTCGTGGCAAGTTCATCCAGACCGCACTTTCCACCGGGCAAACGCTGCTGACGCATCTGCGGATGAGCGGCAAGTTCGCCGTCTACCGCGACGGTCCCGGCGAGGACAAACACGCGCGTCTGCGCTGGCAGTTGGGCGATGGCGCGTGGGTGGTCTTCATCGACCAGCGTAAATTCGGGCGTTTCTACCTGGTGGATGATCCCCGCGAGATCACCGGCGACCTGGGACCGGAGCCGCTTTCGGCGGATTTCACGCCGGCATGGCTGGCGGCGCGTCTGGCGCAACGCCGCGGCGAGATCAAACCGCTGCTGCTCGATCAGCGGTTCATCGCTGGGCTGGGCAACATCTACGCGAGCGAGGCGCTGTGGCAGGCCGGGATTCACCCGCAGCGCGTCGCCGGGACGTTGAGCGTGACAGAGGCGGAACGGCTGCACGCGGCGATTGTGGCGGCGTTGCGCGCCGGTTTGGAGAACGGCGGGACGAGCCTGGACGGCCTGTACGCCTATCCAAGCGGCGGGACAGGCCGGCACCAGGACTATCTCCGCGTCTACGACCGGGCCGGGGAGCAGTGCCCGCGCTGCGGCTACGCGGTGGAGCGCATCGTGCAGGGGCAGCGCAGCACGTATTTTTGTCCGGTGTGTCAGGCGTTAGCGAAAGTGTAGTGAAATAACGATCAGGTGGAGTGATTTCCTAGTGCAAACACAGACAAGAATCTCGGTATGGTGGTAAAATAGGCGGCATGAGAGCACCACTATACATCCGAGACCTAACAACCGAAGAGCAACAGACTGTCGAAGCAGGCTTGCGCAGCA
>Ga0123326_1000655_pt1 | contig 33545 bp, 26 predicted proteins | sample BioC13SIPDNA_FD_89739 | JGI IMG/M metagenome (GOLD analysis project Ga0123326, IMG submission 89739) | Anaerobic biogas reactor microbial communites from Washington, USA - Biogas_R1_A C13 SIP DNA | ecosystem: Engineered > Bioreactor > Anaerobic > Unclassified | place: Washington, USA | collected...
CGTCTCGTTGGTGTTGTTGGGCCGGGCCGCTTCAAAATAGACGTGCACCCTGTCGCCCACCGGGAGCCAGTGAGAATAGCGCCATGTGTGATAGGGTCCCGGCGTGGTGCTTTTGAGCAGCGGTTCGTCGGGGGTCAAATCGATGAACTCCTCGAGGTCGGGCGAGTACGCCAGCCCCGTAGCGATGTTGTAAACGGGGTCCCGCCAGGTGGTGTGCGAACCTTCGTAAACCAGGAGGAATCCCGCGTCCAGCGGAAGCAGGCAGGCGGGCCGCGTGTAGAAATTGTGCCATCCGGCGTTCTCGAGGATGGGGTTGTCGCCGGCGAATTCCCACTGGTCGCCATCGTTGCTGACGAGGTGGTAGGCCCGTTCGAGCGCGTCGTACCCAATCACCAGCATGTGCCAGACGCCGTTGGCATAAATCACAAAGGGGTCTTTGAACCCGGCAAGCCCGGCGAACCCCTCTTCGCGGGGGGCCGCCTGCAGGACGGTCTTCCGGGTGCTGACGTCGAAGTGCGCGGGGTCCGCCACGTCGTCCAGCTTGAAGACGCACCATCCCGTTCCCGGGTTGGTGCATCCGTAGAGCCGGAACAGGCCCGATGCGGGATCCTGAACCAGCGCGGGCCGTTCGAAGCCGGGCAGAGCTGCGTCCTCGCGTTTGAGGCGGTGAATCGGGGTGAAAACGCGCCCGTCGCCGCTTTTCAGCAGGCGTATCTCGTAGCCCCGGCATCCCCGGGGCGAATTGCCTTCGCGCATCCGCGCCGCCAGATAGAACGTACCGTCTTTTGTCCGGCATACCGACGGCGCGCCGGCCCACCATTCGGGGGTGTTCTGATCCGGTTCGAGGACCGTTTCGTACCGGGACAGCGATTCGACAAGCTCCGGGAACGTCATCGTGAGGACTCCTTGGTTGCAGCGCGCCGCCCCAGGCGGCTTCCTGGAGTTGCTGTGTGGTTGTACCCGCACCTGTTGGCCTTTTTCAACTTCGCGCCCGGAGGGTATGGGCATGCCGCGCATTCACGCCCGTATTCGTGTAGAATTTCCTTCGGGCGCGCAGCGGCCGCATGGAAGGTGTGATTCGGCGCATGTTGTCTATCGGAGGATGAACAGATGCGGTATCCACTCGTGGTTGTGGCCATTGTCGCGGCGGCATGGCCCGGATTTGCGGCGATGCGGGCGGGCGTCGCTACCGTCAGCATCACCCCCCTGGAAGAGAATATCCCGACCCAGCTCGGAGGCTATGGAGACCGGGCTGGAAAACCCGCCGAAGGCATTCACGATACCATCCATGCCAAGGCGCTGCTATTCGACGACAACGGAGTGAAATCCGCCCTGATCACCGTCGATACCTGCAGCATACCCCTGGGCGCCGTCGAAACGGCCCTGGCCAGGGCGGCCATTGAGGGGTTGGCCATCGACCGGACCCTGGCCGCGGCCAGCCATACCCATGCCGGCCTGGAAGGGTTTGCCCTGGACCGCCGCAACACCGCCGGCAACCCCCACATTGGCGTGTTCTCGGAAGAGATGTTCCAATTTGTGACCGGACGCATCGCCCAGGCCCTCACCGAAGCCAACGCGGCGCTCCAGCCCGTGACGGCGGGCGCGGGCCGCATCACCGTTCGGGGCATGAACCGCAACCGCCGCGGCGACAACCCCCTGGACCAGGACGTGACCGTGCTGCGTCTCGACCGTGCGGACGGCGCGCCCTGGGTGGTCTTCGTGAATTACACCGCGCACGGGACCATCATGTCGCCCGGCGAGATGCTCATCTCCGGGGGGTGGCCCGGCGTGATGCAGCGCACGGTCGAGGCCGTGCTCGGCGAGGGGGTCACCTGCATGTACGCCAACGGTGCCGAGGGCGACATCACCCATGCCGGCTCGAAGGGCGGCAGCAACTGGGAACGCGCCGAGGACTATGGGCGGCGGATCGGACTCCGGGCCGCCGCTCTGGCGCGAAGCATCGACACCGCAGCGGTGGAGGACTTCACGGTACAGTCGCAGTGGGTCGACCTGCCGCCCCGGAAGGCCGCGCCGGAATTCGTCCAGATCGCGGGGACCGAGTATCACATCACCGAGGAACAGCTGCACCAGATGCTCCCGGTCCTGTTCCCCGACAAAGCGCCCCTCTACGCACTGCGCGTTAACGATTTCGCGATGATTAGCTTTCCCGGCGAACCGATCTGCGAGATCGGGCTGGGCGTCAAGAAGGCCCTGGCGGCGGGGGGAATTGCCTATCCCTGTGTCGCGGGACTGACCACCGACTACATCGGTTACATTCTCACGCCGGTGGAGTATCGCGAAAGCGGCTACGAGGCGACCGCGTCGTTCTATGGCGAAACCCTCGGCGAGATCATGCTCACGCAGGCTGTCGAGCTGGCCCGGGAAGCGGCGAAACAATAGGGGCAATTCGCGTCGCTTGTTTGCCCCGCGGCAGGTTCTGTTTCGTTTCGTATCTTCCTTTTTTGCCGTAAAGGCCGCCGAGCGCACCGAAAACGGCCGTCACGCGCGGCGGCATTACTCCTCCGTGCGTCCCGGCAGGGGGTCATTGGGGGTGAGCGCGGGTTCGAGCGCAAGATAGCCGTCGCGGCGGGTGACGTTCAGCAAGGCGTCCAGACGGGCATCCAGCGGGTCGGAGCCGGTCATGCCGAGCCGGGCGCGGACTTCACGGCGCAGCCACCAGTATCCCGAGTTCCAGGAGTAGAGGTGGTGGCCATGCGGCCTGCCGTCTACCGTGCTGATGGATTCGTGAAAGGCCGGCATCCAGGCAAGTTCCTTCTCAATGCGCCGGAGGAGTTGATCGTCGATCCACTGGGGGTCCATGCCATGAATCAACCCGGCCAGGTAGTTCGCGGAATCGTTGAGAAACCACGACCCCCCGAATACGTAGACGCCGCTGTGTCCGTCGAGGAGGTCGCCGTTGGCTTTCGAAATGACGCGCATGCCGTAGGGCGACTGAATGCGCATCGTGGTTTCGATATGACGGCGCACAAGGTCGTCGGGCAGGAGCTTGCGGCCGAACACGGCGAAGGTGAGCACCTCGCCGTACAGGCTGTCCTGGCCGATATGCTCCTGTTGCTTGAGGCTCGTGGCGAAGTAGCCGCCCGTCTCGTTGAACATCCGGCGATACCCGGCTATGGCGTTCTCGATGTCGGCGTCGGAGACGTCGAACCCGAGTTCGCGGGCGGCCATGAGGGCGCCGCAGTGGAAGCCCTGGTTGGACGACGGCGCGTCGTCATCGTCGTAGGGCAGCTGGTCGTGGTAGGTCTTGAACGACGCCAAATCGGGTTTGAGACGCGGCGGAATGTAGAGCCCGTCGCGTTCGTGCTGGCGCATGAACTGGTAGGCGCGCCCTATGGTGCGCGGGTCGGGGTCGCCGCCGGCCTTTTTTACCAGGTAAGACCAGATCAGGTAGTACTGCGCGTTGTCTTCGTAGTTGACGCGGTCGTAGAAAACGGCCAGGTTGGCCTCGGCATCGTACTTCGGGTCATCGAGGCCGCGCGCCATCCAGAAGCCGTCACTCACCCATTGTTTCCAGCCATAGCCCACGCCCGAGATGAAGATATAGTCGCTCTCGGGCCGGAGCAGGTTCCGGCGAAGCAGAAGATACGAGGTGCTTCGCAGGATGGCTTCAATCGCGTTGCCGCTCCAGCCTTTTGCGTTGGCCAGAGCAAGGCTCGCGCTCAATTGCACATCGTACAGCGATTGCACGGGGGACGCGCAGACCCAGCTGGTGAACGACTGCACCTCACCGGCTTCGATGTGTTGCCAGCCGTCAAACGCGGCGCGGTAGATGTTCGTGGCGTCAACCTCACGCGGAATCATGACGATGCGCCGGGGCGACCCGTCGCCGGTCGCCAGGGAAAGGACGCGCTGTTCGCAATTGAACGTCAGAAAGCAGCGGTTTTCCCACAGACCGGGACTGTCGCCGATAACGCCGTAGAACCTGTCGCCAGTACGGACACCCAGCATCGGAAATGTCTGCCACTGGTTGTCGCCGAACCCCGCGCCCGTGCAGCCCGGGCTGTACGTCCTTGTGGCCGGCTCCTCGCCGAGAAACGAGTAGTAGCGGCCCTCGCCGGGGGTCTTCCAGGCCAGCTCGAGGTAGTACCGGCCGTCGGCGACGGCCGTGACGGACACGGTCCGTTCCCACAGGGCAGGGGTTACGCGGCGCCACTCCTCGGACAATTCCAGCCCCGGCGCCGAGCCGCCCGTCATGGTCAAGGCGCCGTCCTGCTCGCTGCAGTGCCCATACGCGACGGGAGTGCGCGCGTCCGGCTGCACCACGGACAATGCGGCCGCGTCGTCCACGGGCGAGAATACCGGACGGCCGCCTTCCGCAACTGTGACAGTGGTCCCTGCCGGGCCGTCGATCGGTCTGACGTGGAGTTCCGCCGCGGAAACGCCTGCAATCAGATTCACCAATACGATCTCGATGAACATGGGCTGTCCTCTCCCGGTTACTCCACGACCAGCACGTTGTGGATGGCCAAACCGCCGAGTTCAGCGGTGAGGAGGCCGTCTTTCCAGGACCAATCGAGGCCGACCTTGTCGGGGGCGGTGTAACAGCGCGCGGGCTTTTCCGCCATGGGGATGGTCACGGTAAACGGACCGGCGTCGGCGACATGTTCGACCACATGACGGTTGGGCGCGAGGTAGCCGCCTGCGCCGCGGTTGACGAACTGGATGAGCAAGCGGCCGTCTTGCTGGCGCGCGGCCATCTCAATCCACCAGGGACCGTGGACCTGCATGAGGTCCGCGTTGAGCGCGGCCAGCATGTCGCCGGCGAAACGCCGCAGCAGCGGGTAATGTGCGTTGTGGTAGCACCGGAACAGGGGCCCGTGCACCGCCACGACGCGCCCCTTGCCCACGGCGAAAACGGTCGCCGCCGGGGAGCCCGCCAGGTTCATCGCGGGTTCCTGCTGGTTCAGAAGCGGCGCGAGCTCCGTGGCGCCGGCCAGTTGAACGTGCTGCCAGGGTCCCGATACCGCCACACACCCGTTGGCGGCCGGCAGCCAGGCTGAACCGGTTTGGCCTTCGGCCAACGCGACGCCCGCCAGGTCGGGCAGTTGCCGGACCACGTGGCTGCCGGTCACGAGGGCCTTGCCGCCGTTTTCGACATAGGCGCGCAACGCCGCTGCGGCCTTTTCGGACAGGCCGTTCTGCTCCGGCACCACCACGACGGGATACTGCGCTCCCCGCTCGATGAACATGGCCTCGTTCAGGATGTCCGCCGAATACCCGTTCTCGAGGACCGCGTGCAGCGCGCCTTCCATGGGATGGTTCTGCGTGCCGAAATTAAACAGCGGGTCGTTGCCGAGGTAATAGTGCGATTCACTGTGGAGGATGGCGACCTGCGGAACGGTCCCGGTGAGGAAGCAATACGCCTTCCGTGCGCGGCAGAACTCGGCAACCTCGGCGAACAGGTCCTGGTGCCAGGCCGTGAGACGTCCTGAGCGCTGCGGCTGGTTGTAGAAGAACACCGACCCGCCCTGAGCGAGCGTGCCCGCGACCTCCTGGCACAAATGCACGGGCGTCTTCATGGTCCAGGGCTGGTCTCCGGTGCGGAGAAACGTCCAGGCCATGAGGTTCCAGGGCAGTCCCCGGCTGGCCAGGAACCGCGCCTCGGCGCAGGCCCGCTCGGCGCCGAACGAGGGGTCGAAATCGCCGCTGAGGTAATCCACCGGCGCCGTGACGGGTTCCGGCTGGCGCACGCTGTACATCCAGTTGCTGCATACGGCAATGCCGGGTTTTCGCGCGTGCAGCGCTTCGGCATATTTCCGCACGTGTTCGGTGAACAGGTCGCGCTGGAACGCCAGCCAGGCCTGCCATTGCGGGTCGTCCGCCTGCTTCGGAATTTCGGTCACCCCGGTCCGTTTCGTGAACTCGGCCGTGCACCGTTCGCACCAGCAGGGCCGGCTGGCCCAGTTCTCGCCGTCGATCCAGACCCCGTCGATGTCATACAGGTCGATGACTTCAATCAACTGCGGGATCAGCAACTGCTCGGTGTACTCGCTCAGGGGGCAGGTGTAGTTCGCGTCTTTCTGGCCGTCGGCATGCACGTTGGCCCATTCGGGATGCAGCTCGAGCGCGCGGGTATCCCATACGCCCGAGTAGTGAATCGACAACGGGATGCCCATGTCGCGGGTGACCTGGCGCCAGATCGCGAGCGCGTCGTTGACGATCCCCGGCGACGGCGAACCAACCTGTGTCGGATATCCCGTGTATCCCGGGTGGCCCTTGCAGTCGTATTGGACGTAATCCGGCCGGACCTTCTCCAACTGTTCGCGGATCTGCTCGTAGGTGGTTTCCCGGCCAAGTTCGGTGTCTGTGGCGCCCGGGTGCAGGTCGTAATGGAGTCCGAAGAAGGCCGTTGCGGGCCATTTGGGCGCCGCGGCCTCGGGGACGGTTTCCTGGGCGGCGAGAATCAGGCATGCGGCAAGACTGAACATCATAGCTTTCTCCGTAAACCAACAGCATCACCGTGGCAGCAGCCGTCAGGGCCGTGAGAGATGGCCCCTCAGGGTGTACAGGACGTGCAAGCTACAGCTTTGCCAACGCCGTTTCAAACGGGCGATAGACGTCCTCCGAAAGCAGCACGAACCGCACGCGCTCGATACCCTCGTTTGCCCGGACAAAATCGGCCACGGTCTCGACGGCGATCCTGGCGGCTTCGGGGATGGGATAGCCATAGATGCCGCAACTGATGGCGGGAAACGCGATGGTCTTGGCCCCGTTTTCGAGGGCGACCTCGAGGCTGCGGCGGTAACAGCTCGCGAGCAACCCGGGTTCGCCGTGGTTGCCGTCCCGGTAAACCGGGCCGACGGTGTGGACGACGTATTTCGCGGGCAGCCTGCCGCCCGTGGTGATCTTCGCGTCGCCGGTGTCACAGCCGTTGAGTTTGCGGCATTCTTCCAGGATGGCCGGGCCCCCCGCGCGATGAATGGCGCCGTCGACGCCTCCGCCGCCGAGAAGACTCTCGTTGGCGGCGTTGACGATGGCGTCGACGCGCTCCCGGGTGATGTCGCCCAGCACGGTTTCGAGGGTGGTTGCCCCAGACTTCTTTTCCATGGCTCGCCTCCTGCCCGGTACACCGGGACACCCGTGGATTGCACAGTAAAAGAGCAGTATAGCACAGGACAGGGCACCCGGAGCCCCCCGGCTTGCCCGCCATCGGTGAGAACCCCAATCTGGTGTGGGACCGGCGCCCTCGCCGGTCATTCCATAGAGAAGAAGAGACTGGCCACAGAGCGTGAAGACGCCGGAGAAGAGCGGGGACAGGTTGTCGCGCCGCGGACGGCGCCTGGGACCTGTCTCCGTTCCTGCGGCCACGAAGGGGCGAGCGAGAATCGCCCGGGGCACGTCACGCGGCCCGCGTGATGGGGTCAGTCCCGGGTTCTCATCTCCGCGTTGCGCTGGCGGTCGAGGAAGGCCCGCACGAAGGGCGTCGCGGGCTGATGGAGGATCTCGTCCGGCGAGCCGATCTGGTGGCAGGCGCCGTCTTTAAGCACGGCGATCCGCTGGGCGAGGGCGAGGGCCTCTTCCTGGTCGTGCGTCACGTAAATGGCCGTGATGCCCAGGCGCTTCTGGAGTTCGGCGAGTTGCTGGCGCGTGCTGAAGCGCAGCTCCGCGTCGAGGTTGCTCAGGGGTTCGTCGAGGAGGAGGATGCGCGGATGAACGGCCAGCGCGCGCGCGAGCGCCACGCGCTGCTGTTGTCCCCCGCTGAGCTCGGTCACATCGCGTTTGCCCATGCCGGCGAGCTGCACCAGCGCGAGCGACTCCTCGACGCGCGCCGCGAGCTCGGCCCGGGGCATTTTGCGCGCGCGCAATCCGAATGCCACATTTTCAAAGACGCTCATATGAGGGAACAGGGCGTAACTCTGAAACACCATGGCCGCGTTGCGTTTTTCGGGGGCGAGGTGCGTGACGTCGCGTCCGTCAAACGCGACCGTGCCGGAATCGGGTGTTTCGAGACCGGCGGCGATGCGCAGCGTGGTCGTTTTGCCGCATCCGCTCGGCCCCAACAAGGCGAAGAACTCGCCTTCGGCGATGTCGCAGGTGAATTCGCGGATGCCGCCCCCCTCGGGAAAGATCCGCGAGACGTTCTGGAACTGTACGCTGCTCATCGGGCCCCGTAGACCTCGGCTTTCCACCGGTCGATGCGCGGCTTCTCCTGCGCGGCGAATTCGCGCCAGTCGATGTCCATGGCGTCGATGGTCTGTTCGGTCATCCACTGGGGCAGGGAGGCGGGATCCACGTCGTTCCGGGCGGGCACTTTGGCGTATGCGTGGGCCTGATGCGCCAGAGCCTCGGGGGTGGTGACGAATTCGTAGAAGCGCTCGGCCCATTCCCGGTGCGGGGCCCCCGCAACGATCGCGATGCCTTCCGTGATGACCGGCGTGTCCGGCGGCACGACGGTGTCGAGGGGATAGCCGTTGCGATCGCGCTGGAGGGCGATGTCGGCCAGAAGCCAGACGCTGATCAGGTTCTCGTTGCGTTTGAGGTGGTCGTAGAGCAGTTGCGGATTGCCCAGGTAGGCTTCCGTGGCCTCATCCAGGCGTTTCAGCCACGCGAGCCCCTCGTCTTCCGACGGAGCGCGGAGCATCATCGCGCAAAGGAACGTTCGCATGGTGCCGGACGGCAGCGGTTCGCGCAGCGTGATCATGTTGTGCCACTCGGGTTGGAGCAGGTCGTCCCAGGTCTGCGGAACCGTGTCCTTGCTTCGTCCGCGGCTGTTGAACACGATGGCCAGCGGGGACAGGTAGGTCCCGTACCAGCGGTGTTCGCCGTCCCGGTACGCCGCGTCCACCCGATCGGCCCACGACGGCTGATAGGGCGCGAGTAAGCCGTCCGCGGCGGCCTGGATGAACATCGAGGACGGCGCGCCCCACCAGATATCGGCCTGGGGATTGTTCCGCTCGCCTTTGATCCGTTCGTAGACCTCCTGCGAGCCCATGTCGAGGCATTGCACATCCACGCCGGGGTATGCCGCCTCGAATTTCGCCTCGTAGTCGCCCAGCACGTCAGGACCATGCGGGCTGTAGACCAGCAGCATATCCTTCGGCGGCGAACAGCCCGCGAGGGCAAGCAGGACGCCCGGGAGCAGCCCGCCGAGAAGCCGGACCACCGCGGGGCAGACCCCGGTACGCCGCGCGAATCGTCTGAACAGCGCCGTGTGTGTGCTCATGCGGTTCACTCAATGCTTCCCGGTGCGGGCCGGCCGGAACGCCGAAAGCAGGAATGTGCGGTAGATGCGGTAGGAATCGCGCAGCCGGTTGAAATGGGACGAGCGGTTGCCTTCTTCATAGATGGTCCTGATGGGTTCGGAGACCAGGCGGTAGCCTTCCCGCGCGGCCTTCACGAGAATGGCCATCTCCGTCTCGTAGCGCCCGCCCGGAATGGTCGCGAGGACATCCTCCACAAACCGGCGTGAATGGATGCGGTAGCCCGATTGGGTGTCGGGGATCGGCTGGCGCAGGAGCGCCCGCGTCAGACCCGCCGTGAGCGAGTTGCCGAACCAGCTCGTCCACGGAACCTCCTGGCGCTGAAATGTGCGGGCGCCAATGAGCAGGTCGGCGTCATGCTCGACAAACGCCGCATACAGGTGCGGGAGCTCTTCGGGGTCGTGCTGCCCGTCGGCATCGAGAATGACCACCGCCGCGACGTCCGGCGATTCCAGGGCGGCCTGGAATCCCGCGAGCATGGCGAATCCTTTGCCGCGGTTTTCGTCGAAGGTCACGATGGTCGCGCCCAAATCATCGACCGACTGCGCCGAACCGTCGGTGCTCCCGTCGTCAACGATGTAGACCCGGTCCAGGAATTTCTCGAGCTTCTGGACCACGGCGCGGATGCGGCCTCCCGCGTTGTAACACGGGACCACCGCGGCCAGCCTCGCGCGCATGGCGCCCGGGTCATGTCGGGTTGCGTCGTTCATGGCCCGTATTGTAGCCGTGCGGCCCGTTCGCGGCAATCACTCTGGTCGCGGGACGCCTGCGGGCCCCGGAGGCCGCCTGTCCCGCCTTCGGGGGGTTGCCGCGGGCGCGGGGCGTTCCTGTATAATGCTGGTTTGAGCGCCTGAGAAGGACCATTCAACCCGGGCAGTGCAGAAGGGAAAAGCCATGTTTCCAAAGCCGGACGAAGCCTTGATCGAGCAAGCCTATTTCAACGCGCAGGAAGTCTACGCTCAATATGGCGTGGATACCGCGCGGGCCTTGGAGCGCCTGAGCGCGATTCCGATTTCCCTGCATTGCTGGCAGGGAGACGACGTCGCAGGTTTCGAGCACGTCGAGGCGGTTTCCGGCGGCGGGATCCAGGCCACGGGCAACTATCCGGGCAAAGCGCGGACGCCGGACGAGCTTCGGCAGGACGCCGAGAAGGCATTGAGCCTCATCCCCGGCAAGCACCGGTTCAACGTGCACGCCATGTATGCCGAAACCGGGGGCAAAAAGGTGGAGCGAAACGAGATTCAGCCCGAGCATTTTCAGGCATGGATCGACTGGGCAAAGGCCAATGGCCTGGGGATGGACTTCAATCCCACCTGTTTTGCCCACCCGAAAGCCGACGACGGCTTCACCCTCGCGCACTACGACAAGGGCATTCGCGAATTCTGGATCGAACACTGCATCGCCTGCCGGAGAATCGGGGAGCACATCGGCCGTTCCCTGGGAACGCCGTGCGTCACCAACGTGTGGATTCCGGACGGGTTCAAGGATATCCCGGCCGACCGGCGGACGCCCCGTGCGCTCCTGAAGGAGTCGCTGGACGCGGTATTCGCGGAGGCCATTGATCCAAAGTACAACCTGGACGCCGTCGAGTCGAAGCTGTTCGGGATTGGGTCCGAATGCTATGTGGTGGGTTCGCACGAGTTCTACATGGGGTACGCCCTCGAAAAGCGGAAACTGTTGTGCCTGGACGCGGGCCATTTCCATCCCACCGAAGGCATCGCCGACAAGATCTCGTCGGTGCTGCTGTATCTGGACGAAATCCTGCTGCACGTGAGCCGCGGGGTGCGCTGGGACAGCGATCACGTGGTGATTCTGTCCGACGAGCTGCGGGCGATTGCCGAGGAGATTGTGCGTCACGACTACCTGCAGCGGGTGCACATCGGCCTGGATTTCTTCGACGCGAGCATCAACCGCATTGCCGCGTGGGTCACAGGCACGCGCGCCATGATCAAGGCGTTGCTGCTTGCCCTGCTCGAGCCCTGGGAGAAGCTGGCCGAGCTGGAACGCGCGGGGGACTACACGGGGCGGCTTGCACTTCTCGAAGAGCTGAAGACGCTGCCGTTCGGCGCGGTCTGGGATTATTACTGCCGGAAACTCGAGGTCCCGGCCGGCAGCGCGTGGATCAACGTCGTGAAGCAGTATGAGAAGGACGTGCTCGCAGCCCGGGGATAGCCGTTGGGCTGTGACGCGTGCCGGGAAGTGGAGCATCCTGGCGGCCGGGCCGCGTATGGAACGGGCCGGCCGCGAGCCGAGAGGACAGCATGGACTGGTACTACGCCGAAGGGACGAAACGGGTAGGGCCCCTGGACGGACGCCAGATGGGCCAACTGGCGCAGCAGGGCAAGATCACCCCGGAAACGCTGGTGTGGCGCGAGGGGCTTCCCAGCTGGGTGGCCGCGAAGAAGGTCGCGCCCAACCTGTTCCTGGGGGTGGCGCCGCAACCCCCCAAACCGGCAGAGGCCCCTCCAAAACCAGGCGCGGGCGCGTCAAGCGTCACACTCGAACCGGGGAGTCCCCTCAATCTCCAGATCAATCTGGTGGACACGCTCGGCGACCTGAGCGGGGGGCCAAACCTCCTGGGCGATCTGGGCGACCTCTCCGGACTCCGGGGTCTGGGCGCGCTGGGTGAAACCGCGGGACCTGTGGCCAGTCCGGTGGTCGGGGAAGAGTTCGTGTGTGCCGCCTGCGGCGTCATGAAACCCAGCGCGGAAGCCGTGACCTTTGAAGGGAAGGTCTTGTGCCGGCAATGCGGCCGCAACCTGGGAAAGGACGGGGGCCCCGCGTACGCCGAGGGGGAGACGTTCTACAAGGAAAAGGTCAAGCGGCATCCAGTACGTGACTTCCTGGCCTTTTACAAACGCAATTCCCTCCAGTTCATCCTGACCGGCGTTGCGCTGGGCGTCCTGCTGGTGATCGTGTTCTTGCGTCTGGCCGGGGCGTTTACGCCCGCGGGTTACCTGGTGTTCGTCCTGGCGGCGGCGGTGCTGGGTGTGGCGTATACCGGGAACGGCCTGGGCCGCGCGTACGGGCGGACCGTCTTCATTGCCACGGTGCTCGCCCTGGTTGGCGAGTTGTTTCTCTATCGGGGGAGCGGATTGCTCCTGATTGGCGCGCTCTCGTTTCTCGCGGCGCACGGGACCTTTCTCATAGCGTTCTGGATGCGCGGCTTCTCGCTGGGCTGGAGCATTGGCGCGGCGATCCCGTTGCTGGGCATCAGCGCGGCGAGCTATCTCTGGCTCCATCCCGACGCGTCGGTCGAGATGGAAATTGCGCTGATCGGATACGGTCTGGTGTTGACCACCATGACGATATTCGGCATTGCGACCATCGGCGCGGGATGCGGGTATCTCATTCTACTGGGGTCGATTGCCTTCTACGTATCCGACCTGGTGTTTGCCCGCGCGCTGGTGTTCGATCTGCGCGCGGGCCTGGGCAACACGCTGTGCGCGCTTCCCCTTCGCCATATTGCGCTGATCCTGTATGCGTTCAGCATCTCGATGGAACGGGAACAGGGCATCCTGCAGGAAGCGCAGATGCGCGCCGCTCAGAGCGCGACCGCCCAGCCGTACGATCCGCTGACCCACTTCTAGGAGTCAGCTCCGGCCGGACAGGGCGTGTTCGAGGTCGGCCGCGATGGATTCGGCGAGCTTGCGGTTGGTGAGGTGTTTCGCGACGGGGCAGGTCTTCCCCTCGGTGGTTTTGATCTCGACGTTGAAGTACGTCTTGTTGCCGGACTGCATGCCGAAACCCGCGCGGATGGCCTCGATGTCGGCGTAATAGAAGGTCTTTCGCCGGGCCATGCCCAGAATGCGGCTGGTTACGGTCAGGACCTGGAAATCCACGTCCAGCTGCTGGGAACCAAACCACAGGTCGGCGACGGCCGCTCCAAGCATCAGCCCGATCAGGCAGAAGATGGCCGTCATCAACAGGGGCGCGCCGAGCATGGCCAGCGTGACGCAAATGCCCACCCAGACCGCAAAGAAAACGGTCAACAGGGCGGCCGCGCCTTTCAGGCGGGCCATGGTGAAATCGTAGCGCCGTCCGCCAGACGCCAGGGGCGTGCGAAATATGCCCGCGGCCTGCAATTCCCGGTCGAGGTCGAAGGAGTCCTCCCCGGTCTCGATGGCGGGCTCGCCGGCGGGGGAATCGGCCCGGCTCTCCAGCGTATGGAACACCGGCACTTCAAACTGGGCGCTGAAATCGACGCCCGGCGTGGCCGCGGTCGCCTCGAGACGCCAGAGGATGCGGTCGCTGGGGGTGTCGTCGTCGGTCTGTTCAGCGTCAAAGGGGATGGCGAACTGAACGGGAATGGCGGTCTCGGCCATGTCCAGTTTGAGCGCGTCGCGCTGTATTGTGCGGGTGTCCTGCCAGAGAATCCGTTCCTCGGTGCTGCGGTTCTTGCCGGTGCCGGTGCTCCATCTGCGGATGCAATTCAGGGTGAGGTTGACGCCGTCTTCGGGCCGCAGCCGGGCCTTGGTGCGGATGACCCCGGCGAGCGGGCCGCCGAGCACCCCCGGCACCGACGCCATTTCGAACAGGGAGTCGCCGTACTTTCGCCAGCGCACTACCGCGACAACCGCCCAGGCGGCCAGGCCAAGGCCCACCGCGGGAAACAACAGCGCCAGCAGGACGGCCGTCTGGCCGTCGCGCAGCCCCTGCGGCACGATGAATGCGGCCAGCGGAAACGTTATCAGGTTCCAGAAACCGGCAAACAGGAGTGCGGCAAAGGCGATGGCCCTGTTGGACGATTTGATGGTTCCGGAGGCCCAGGCGGTGTTCCATTGCCACGGTTGCCCGGGATACTGTTCGCGGAGGCGGTTTTCGTTGCGGACGCTGCGGCGTCCGTACAGGGCCCCGGCGATCATCCCGATGCCGGCGCCCCCGAACGCCAGCATGAATACCGCGTACAGCAAGAGGGTTCCGGGGCGGAGCTGGCGGTACAACACGGCCTGGGAGGGGTTCTCCGGGTTCACGAAGCACCGGAACGGAATGTCCGTGCCTTCGTAGTGCGTTAATTCGCGGTCGATGTCCTGCTGAAACGAACCGATGTTGTCCGACCCGCTCTCGATGGCAACGCGATCGCTGGTGTACTCGTGTCCGGCGTACGTGTAGCGGTAACGGGCCGTGGCCCGGTAGGTGGAACCGTCGGAATCGTGGGAGGTTTCGAGCGCGGCTTCGAGGATGAACGCGGGCACCTCCTCCCACTGGCGCATGTCGCGCCAGGTCCAGAGCGTCGATGCCATCAGGCAGGCCATGAACAGGCCGACGCCGGCAAAGGGGAGGGCAAACAGGATGAGGCATCCCGTGCCGCTTTTCGTGGCGCCGATGGTGATTCCCATGAAATCCGCCTCCGCCCGGGGTGAATCCGGCCCGCAGTATACCCGCGGCGCGATGCGGGCGAAAATGGAATCTGCGGGGTCAACGCGGCGTGCCGGCCAGGCGCGCAATAATGTCCACGATATCGGCCGCGGTTCGCGCGTGGGCGTCGGCGTGTTGAAGCTCCGTTTCGCCGCCGTATCCGTAATCGGCGGCGATGGCGTACGCGCCGTTGGCCCTGGCGGCATCGATGTCGCTGGCGCGGTCGCCCACGACGGCCGCGGGCCGCAGCAGGATGGTGTTCATGATGTGACGGACCATCGCGGTCTTGTCGGCGAACCCGTGGCCGATGCAGGCGTTGAGCTGGAAGTACTTTCGCAGGCCGAGCTCATTCAGAACCCGGGCGAGATAGGGCACGGAAGCGTTGGTGCAGGTCGCCAGGGCGTGCCCGGCCCGTTTCAACGCCTGCAGGGCCTCCAGCGCGCCCGGAAAAAGCGTTCCGGCTGTTGCAATGAGTTCGAGTTCCCGGTCATTGACCGCCTCGACGATGTGGGCGGCTTTCCGGGGGGGGCACAGGCTCGCCAGCCAGGCCTCATACGCCTGTACCGGCAGGCCGAAGGTCTGTCGAATGGCCTCCTCCTCCGGCGCCTTCAGGCCGTAGGCGCGAAAGACCTCACGAATCGCCGGCACGGTGACGCGTTGCGATTGGAGCAGCGTTCCGTCAATGTCGAAGATGATGAGCGTTGAATGCGGCAAAACTCCCTCCCGATTAACCCTTCGTTCTCCGATGGCCAGTGGACCGGCCGGCTCGCGGGGCTGCAATGCTATCATTCCGGGGCGGTCGATTTGAAATCCGTGCCGGTTTCCGCCCTGAATCGAGTTGCAGACGCGGCCGGGGACAGGCATGATGACCGCCACTGCCAGACAAAGAAAAACCGGGAGATGGCGATGGCGTCTCGCAAGGAACGTGTCAGGAAAGCACTGATCCGGACGGGTCCGGACCGGGTGCCCGTGTTCATGTGGTTTCACCCGTCGACGGCCCGGCGGCTGGGCCGGCTGCTGGACATCCCGGCGGGGGCCGTCGCGGAGGCCTTTGGTGACGATATCAGGCAAACGTGGGTCAACAACAATTACGCGATGGAAGGGGTGGTGCACGAGCACGAGAACGAGTCGCACACCGATGATTGGGGCATTACCTGGACCCGGCAGGGGGACTTCAACCAGATCACCCGGTTCCCCCTTGCTGACGCGTCGCCGGACGAGGTGCGGCAATACCGGTTTCCGGAAGACGCGATGGCGTTTCTGCTCTCCCGGATGGACCCGGTCGTCGCGCGGGCGGACGAGTTCTTCATCGGCTGCGATGTCTCGCCCTGCGTGTTCGAGATGTACTGGCGGTTGCGCGGGATGGAACAGACCATGGTTGATCTGGCCGCGCACGCCGGGCTTGCGGACACGATGCTGGGCCGCTGCGCGGACTTTGCCGTGAGGCTGTCCGAGGCGGCCTGCGCGCGTTTTCCGCTGGACTGGTTGTGGACGGGTGACGACGTGGCCGGCCAGCAGGCCATGCTCATGAGTCCGGCTCTATGGCGCGCTTTGATCAAACCGCATCTCAAACGTGTCGTGGATGTGGGCATCAACCACGGCCTCCCCGTCGCCTACCACTCCTGCGGCGCGGTACGCGACATCATCCCGGATCTCATCGAGCTGGGAATCGATGTGCTCAACCCCGTTCAATGCAACTGCCCCGGCATGGCGCCCGCGGAACTGAAACGCGAGTTTGGCGAAGACCTCGCGTTCATGGGCGGCGTCGATACCCAGCATCTGCTGCCCATCGCGACGGCCGGGGAAGTCTACGCCGCGACCGCGCGTCTCATCGAAACCATGTCCTCGGACGGCGGGGGATACATCCTGGCGGCATCGCACACGGTTCCGCCCGAGACCCCGGACGACAATATCTTCGCCATGTACCGGGCCGCGGGGATCTCGCGCGAAGAGATCGGTGACCGCGCCGCCGCGATTCGGGCGTCATTGGCCTGAGGCCGGGCCGCGGCCAGTCCCTCCGGGGTTGACGTCACGGCAGATGGGGTCTGTCGGTCACGTCCCTTCCGGCATGACCCGGTTCCACCAGCGAGACCTGGATGGGACTCAGCGTGTCGAGGTGAATGTCGCGCTGCGGATAGGCGATGGAGATGCCGGCTTCGCGGAACAGGCGGTCGATGCGGAATCGAACGTCGCTGCACACCACGCGGAAATCCATCGGCCGGCCCACTTCAAGCCAGAAGTTCACCGTGAACAGCAGGGTGCTCTCGCCGAAATCATCGAAAAAGACCGTGGGCTCGGGCGTCTTGAGAATCTTGCCATGTTCGTGCACCGCCTTTTCGAGGAGTTGCGCGACCTCGCGCGTGGGGGAGCCGTAGGCCACGCCGACGCTCACCGAAAAGCGCAGGATGGTGTCGGAGAGGGTCCAGTTCACCACTTTCTGCTCCAGGAACATGCTGTTGGGCACGAGGATGTCGATCCCGTCGAACAGTTTCACCTGGCAGCACCGGCTGCCGATGTTCATGACGCGTCCACGTACGCCTTCGACATCGACAATGTCGCCCTCTTTGATCGGACGTTCAATGAGCAGAATGAGCCCGCTGATGAAGTTGTTGATGAGCGTCTGGGCGCCGAAACCGACGCCGATGGCCAGCGCGCCGCCAAAAAACGCAAAGACGGTGAGCGGAATCTCCACGGTGCTCAGCGCGAACAGCAGAACCACCAGAATGAGACCGTAATAGATGCCCTTTTCCAGCGAGGCTGCGAATCCTTCGTCGGCGTGGAAACGCGCCAGCACAAACGAGCGGCTTCGGCGGGCCACCTTCTTGCTCAAGTACAGTCCAACCAACAGAATCAGGAACGCCATGACGATCTTGTTGATCGTGATGGACGATTCCTGGACGCTGAAGAGCGGGAAGGTCCACACGCTCCACAGGCGTTTGAGGAAATCCCTGGCGATGCTGATGGCCGCTTCCCACCGGGACGTTTTCTGCTGGTGGGCCTCGAGTTCGCTCTGCCAGTGCCGCAGCAGGCGCACGAGGTCGTTGATTTGCGCCACGCCGCGGCGGAACACGGCCTCACGCCGCTCGAGCGATGCCAGTTCCTCGCGCGCCAGGGCTTCGTCGCCGAAATCCGGGCGCCATGCCGCGAGGCGGCTTTGCAGATTGCCGACCAGCGTCTCGGTCTTGCGCAGATTGGAATCGAAGAACTTGCGCCAGCTCTCGATGCCCTGGATGCGCTCGGTGATCACGCGGCGTACGCCATCGAGCTCGGCATAGTCCTCGGTGTGGGCGAATTCGTACCGCTGCCTCCAGAGCGAGGAGTGCGTGTTCCGGATGCTTATCATCATCTGGAGGGCGTCCACCTCGGCGGTGGCGGTTTCGGCGATGGCCTGGCGCACTTCGAGCGTGCGTTCCAGGCGCGCCACGCCGGACTGCCGCTTCTCCTCTTCCTGCGGGTCGGAGGCGGGGGCGGCGTCCCTGGCCGCGCGGAGCTCGTCGCGGGCCCTGGTCAGGGCATCGTCGGCGTCGGTCTTCTTCTCGCGCGTCTTTTCCAGTTCCTCGTTGATTTTTTCCAGTTCCTGAGTGGCATTCTCGAGTTTCTGTTCGAGTTCTTCAGGCAGGAACGGGGCGTTCTGAATCGCGACGGCGAGTTTCTTCTGGGCGAATGCCCGCGCGGTGAGATGAAACTCAATGGACTCGCGCAGACCGAGCGCGTCGTCTTCAAATGCATCCAGGGTGGCCTGGGCCGTCAGCCGGGCGATGCGGGCCTTATCGGCCTGCCATTGGACCCCGCGGAGGTCCGTGGAGGGGCTCGCGCTTTCCAGGGCCTTAGCCGCTTCGCGCTGTTCCCTCTCCGCGGTCTCCAGCCGGTCGTTCAGTTTGCCGAGATACTCCTCGATCACGGTCAGCTGGTCTCGGGCCGCCTGGACCGAGACATCCGCCGCGAAGACCTGGTCGCGCAGTTCGTCCACGAAATCGACGGTGTACGGCGGGGGTCCTGGAATCCCTGCCAGGCCTCGACTTGCGCCCCCAGGTCCGCGCGGGATTCGCGGGTTCGCTGCAATTTCTCGAGCACGGAGATGTTGCGTTGATAGGCCTGGAACAGGGAATGGAGCAGGGTGCTGCGCTCTTCGATCTCGTTTGCGTCGACCCCGAACTGCTGGATGGCTTCCGCGGCGTTGACGGCCTGCGCGCTTTCGTAGTGGCTGCGCGCAACGTCGAGCTTCTTGCGCAACGCGTCGATCTGTTCGTTCAGGGGCGGTTCGGGCTGTTCCGCGGCGTGGGCGCCGGGGGCGCCGTTCGACCCCGACAACAGGTCCTGCAGCTCCTGGGTCAACTGACCCTGCGCCGGCCGTGCGCCTCCGAGGAGAAGGAGGATGGCGAACAGGCCGGAAAGAACCAGCGCCCGCCTGAACGACGAACGGGGCGGCGTTTTCTGATGCGTCATGCTTGAATCCACGTGTAGTTGCTCCGCTGAACCGATGTCAGGAATACTTCACATCCCGCCGCTTACCAGTCGGCCACCGACCCGTCTTCGTGAAACAGGCGGGGGGTATCCCAATCCTTCCAGGGCATGGCGCGCACGGCGCGTTCGTCGACGTCGATGCTCAACCCGGGGGCGTCGGGCAGGTAGACGTGCCCGTCTTTTACGGTCAGGGGCTGTTTGAGGTAGCCCTCGCCCAGCGAGCCATGCTCCTGAATGAGAAAGTTGGGCGTGCTCAGCGCGAAATGCACGCACGCCGCCAGGGCGACCGGACCCAGGGGGCAATGCGGCGCGACCGCCAGATAATGCGTATCCGCCATGGCGGCGATCTTCTTCACTTCGGTGAGCCCGCCCGCGTGGGCCAGATCGGGCTGAAGAATGGCCGCCGCCTGCTTTTCAATGACCTCGCGGAACCCGTGCCGGCCATAGAGCCGTTCCCCGGTAGCGATGGGGATGCGTGTCGCCCGCTTCACCGCAAGCAGGGCATCCACGTTTTCGCATTGCACCGGTTCCTCGATGAAAAACGGCCGCAGGGGCGTCAATACATCGGCCAGGGCAATGGCCATGGGCGGCGCGATGCGGCCGTGGAAATCGAGGCCGATATCGGCGTCGCCCGCGCCATCGCGGGCCGCCGCCACGCGCGCCTCGACCCTCTTGAGCACGTCCAGCCCGTCCACGGTTTCGGTCGCGTCCACGGGGCAGAATTTCATGGCCGTGAACCCCCGTTCCACGCAGGCGCGCGCGGATTCGCGGAGTTCGGCCGGATCGGTCCCGCCGCAGCCGCCGTAGATCCGGACCTTCGTGCGGCACGCGCCTCCGAGCAGCTTGTAGGCCGGCAAGCCCTGCATCTTGCCGAAGATGTCCCATAGCGCCATATCGACCCCGCTCAGCGCGCTCATGAGGACAGGTCCGCCCCGGTAGAATCCCGCCCGGTACATGCTCTGCCACAGGAACTCGATGCGCGTCGGATCTTCGCCCACGAGAATGCGGGCCAGCTCGCCCACGGCCGCCACCTGGGTGGCCGCATGGCCTTCGAGCGTAGACTCGCCCCATCCTGACACGCCCTCGTCGGTGTCCACCTTGCAGAAGGCCCAGCGGGGCGGCACGGGGAACGCTTCCACCTTGGTGATCTTCATGAGTTGGCTCCAGCGCCAGATTCGCAGCGCACAGAGATTGTGAGCAAGTCGCGCGGGAAGTTCAATAGAATTCGGTTGTGCGGGGCGCGCCACGGCGCGCCCCGCGGCGCTGCAAACTGCCCACGCGCCCGGCAATGGCCCAACAGCACGCCGCGCGAACCGCCGGACGGTACCCAGGGGGCATTCCGCCGCTCAGTCCGCGCCGGACGATGGCGGCGGCCTCTCCTGCTAGACGAATTGCTGGGTGCGGTTGATGACCATGTCCTGCCAGTCTTTGGTCAGGGTAGCGAAACGGGCCGACCACCCGGCAATGCGGACCGACAGGTTGGGGTATTTCTCGGGATGGCGCTGTGCGTCGAGCAGCATCGCCGAATCGACCACGTCGGTGTGCATGAACCAGCCGCCGAGGTCGACAAACGCCCGGGCGAGCGCCGCCATCGCGTCGATGCCCGCCTCGCCCTTGACGCTGTCCGGGTGGAGTTTGAGTTCCACGGTGGCGCCGTTGGGGCTGCGGGTGAAATCGAGCTTGCAGTAGGATTTCAGGACGGCGGTGGGCCCTTCCCGGTCGGTTCCGGGCGACGGGGAGCAGTTGGTCGCCAGGAGCTCGCCCCGGTGGTGCCCGTCGGGAGACGGGCCGGTGTTCCGCCACTCGATTTCGCGGCCGAAGGTGCTGATTCCCGCCGGGCGCAGCACGCCGTTGCGCTCGGTCACCCGCGCCACGAGGTCCGTGTAATCATTGAACACCCGGATGGCCATGGCGTCGGCGTCGTCATTGTCGTTGCCGTAGAAGGTCGAACGGTTCAGCACGAGCCGCCGGAGGTTCTCCTGGCCGTCCCAGTCGTTGCGCACGACGTCGAGAAACTCGGGCAGCGTGACGTACTGGTCTTCGTAAACCAGTTTCTTGATGACGTGCAGGCTGTTGGCGACGTTCGCCAGACGGCCCATGTGCGCCGCAAACACGGTGTAGACGGCGCCGCGGTCGTAGTACGAACGGCCTGTTTCGACGCAGCCGTCGACGAACATCGACACGAGCGGCGTGGGAATGCCGTTCAGCGCCCAGCCGTCGGCCGCGCGGTGGTGGTCGTCGATGGCGTGCGCCAGGCGTTCGAGGCAGGCGGCGTACAGAGCCTCGAAGTCCGGGTAGTCCACCGGGTCGCCGCCGCGCAGGGCGAGCGCGTCCTGCAGAATGGTCAGGCCGTCAAAGGGGCGGTAGATGAAACAGGTCTTGCCGGGGATGATGGTCTCCCAGCAGCCGTCGTTGGCGAAGGCGCGGGCCTCTTCGAGCGGGTAGCCGAATTTGACCAGCCCCTCGATCACGACCTCCTCGTTGTAGGCCGCGACGATGCCGCCGCCGTGCCGTTGCACCTCTGCCATGCGGCGAAGCAGGCGCTCGGGGGTATTGCGGTTGAGCCGGACGGCGATCGGGAAATCGCTGATGTGCAGTTCTTCGACCACGTCGAGCACGAGGTAGGTGACGTCGTTGGTGACGTCCGTGCCGTCGGGTCCGATGCCGCTGAGCACGATGTTCTGGTAATGCTGGGCGTCGCCGGAGCCGCGGGTCTCAAACGCGCCAATCCACTCGCAGCCCTTAATCCAGAAATGGGCCAGGAGTTCGCGCGCCTCGTCCAGGGTGATGCGCCCTTCGGCGAGGTCGCGTTCGAGGTAGGGTCCCAGCATGGCGTCAAGGCGTCCGATGCCCGACCACGTGCCCATAAGCCGCTGGAACGCGTACATGAACCACAACGACTGCACGGCTTCGCGGAAGGTCTGGGGCGGGTTTTCGGGGACATTGCGCAGGGCTTCGCGCACATCGAGGTAATGCTGCCGCTGTTCGCCCGCCGACGCCTCAGCGAGCCGGGTGAGTTCGTCCATATAGCGCTGGTGCCAGACCCCGGCCGCGTCCAGGCACAGGAGCATGGCTCGCAGCACGTCTTCGCTGCTGCGCGGTCCCGGGCAGAAATGGGCGGTATTGCCCCGGTTCGAGGCGTCCGCGAGCGCGGGCCGGCCGTCCGCTTCGCCGACGCGCCAGAGGCCGGTGGTATGGTCGTCCGCGGTCCAGGGTATGCCCGGCGCTATCTCGCGCAGGGTATTGGAGATGCGCACTTCCGCGATGGCCCCGTGGCACCCGATGCCGCCGGGCGGATAGGCGCCGAAATAGAGTGCTCCGGCGCCGGCGTCGGGCGCGCCCGTGGCCTGGACCGGTTTATCCGCGACGCGTTCGCCATCGACATACAAAACGGCCCGCGCCCCGTCAAACGTCATGGCAAGCTCGTGCCAGGCGCCGTCGGCGATGAACCGGTCCGACGTGATCTCGGCGGGGGTATAGCCGGGAAGATACGCGCTGAAACAGCCCGTTCCGGCATACGAGTACAGTTCCCAGTGCCGGTTGCTCTCCTTGTTGCGATTCAGCACCAGCACGTTGAACCCGTCTTTGGAATCGATCCGGGCGCGGCATTCGACCGTGAGGGGCGGGGTGTCGTACTCGGCGCGGGGGGCTGCCGCGGCCCAATGCGCGGCCTGCCCGCTGGTGCAGAATATCCGGCCCTGCGGGCCGTCGGCGAGGCAGCCGGGCGCGGCATACGGGGCGTCGAATCCGCCGCGGGCCAGGCGTTCCTCGATGCGCCGCCGGAGACCCTGGTAGCCTTCATTCATGATGCGGTCGAATCCCAGCGTGGTGTGGCTGACGCTTGAGATGCCCGCCACGGGGGTTTGATGCCCGGCGGCTTCAATCAGCGTTGCCGAGCCCACCACCTTCTCGCCGGGGAGAATGCGGAGCGGCGCCCGTTCCGCGACCAGTTGACACGCCTTCGCGTACCGGATGTCCGGTGAAAGCGCCGCCGTCGCGCTCTCGTCGAGCGCGAAATCCGCCTTGACCATCGAACGGCCGTGTTCGCCGCTGATGGCGCGGTCCGCCAGCTCGTGCGTCAGAGCCGACAGGCGTTGAGGCGAGGCCGGCCGCCACGCCGCGCCCCAGTGCTGAAGCGCGGCTTCGGCCTGCGGACGGGCCGCCGCGCCGCCCATCCAGTACAACCCGCCGCCCAGCGCGGTCATCCGCGATACGGCGCCCACGAAATCTCTGCGGCTCATGCTCTTGCGCTGTCCCGGCATGCGATCTCTCCTGTCCGGTTATGAAAGGGCATACCAATCCACCGGAATTATACACCAAACGCTGAGTCTGTTCTCCTCAGGCCGGATTCTTCAGGCAGGAGTCCACCCATTTCCGGAGGGCGTCGCGGGCGGAACTGGGACGGAGAATCCATGCGTCGTTGTGATTGCGGAATCCGGTGGGCATGAAGGTGAAGGGGGCGTCCGCGCCGCGCGAGAATCCGGCCAGAATCACCGCGGACGGGTCACCAGCAGGGGCAGGATAAACAGGACCAGCGTGCGCAGTTGAAGGTCACCCGGCATGTGAATCCCTTCCCGGCAACTTCAAACGCATGTTGTTCGCCGACGCGCCGCTCTTTTTGAAAACGGCACGTAAACGCTTACCAGTCCGCACGGCGCGGCGAACGGGGTCCACAGCCGCCGACCGTACCGCCGAACCTGCCGGACGGACCGGGCGTTTGAACCGTTGCGGGCACGCCGCAGGCGGGGGGCGCGGCCCGATCCTCACCTAGCACAATACTACCTGTATAGGTAAGCGATTACCTATTTAGGTGTTGACATTGGCCGCGTTGTGGGGTAGTCTCCCGCACTTTCACGGTCGTATCGCGTACGGAACACGCGTATTAGACACGACTCGCGAGAGCATTTGCAAACGCAGTACGAACCAGGACAGACAGAAAAAGGAGACCAACATGAAGAAGATTCGCAACGTGGGGTTCACACTAATCGAGTTACTGGTGGTGATCGCCATCATCGGGATACTGGCGGCCATCCTGCTGCCGGCGCTGGCGCGCGCGCGCGAAGCGGCCCGGCGGGCCTCCTGCGCCAACAACCTGAAACAGATCGGGCTCATGCTCAAGATGTACGCCAACGAATCGAAGGGCGAAAAGTATCCGCCCATGCTCCGGTACACCTCGCTGGCCGATCCGGACGATCCGGCGTCGTACACGTCGCAGTGCGGCCTGACCAATCCGCCGGTGGATCCCCTGTCGGGCGGCGATGCCGAGTTCATATTTGACGGGCCTTCGGTGATTCCCGAATACCTGACCGATCCCAACGTGATCCTGTGCCCGTCGGACTCGTCGGGTGCGGGCCTGGTCGAATCGGGCCGCTTCAACGTGAACGGCGACCCGGACGGCATGCTTGACCCCTGCGCCATTTCGGCCATTTCGTACATGTACGTGGCCTGGGCGCTCCAGGGGAAGGAAGACTACATGAACGCGGGGGTCGAGGAGAACGACACGTACGGCCTGACGCCCTTCGGCACGCCGGACACGGTGTCGAACGGATTCATCCTCGCGATCAACACCATCCTGACGGAGTCCGCCAACGGAAATCCGGAGATTTTCGAGCAGGATGTCACGTACGTCAACGATTACGGCACCCGGACGCTCTACCGGCTCCGGGAAGGGATTGAGCGGTTCTTTGTCACCGACATCAACAATCCTTCCGGGTCGGCGCTGGCCCAGAGCGAGCTGGCGGTGGTGTGGGACCTGATCAGCACCGAGGTTTCGGAATTTAACCATGTTCCCGGGGGAAGCAACGTGCTGTACCTCGACGGGCACGTGGAATTCGTGCGGTTCCCCGGCGATTTCCCGGTCACCCGGGCATTCGCGGGCGTGATCTCGGCCTTCTGAGGCTTCCGCAGGGCGTATACAGGAGACCGGAAGCGTTTCCCCGGGGAAGCGCTTCCGGTCGCTATCATTTCCAGCGCGCGCGAAGGGGGGCGCCGCTATTCGTCGAGCTTGAGGATCTCGACTTTGCGAAACTCGACGGGATGGCTTTCGGACTGCAGCGAGATCGTGCCGCCGGTGAGCATGGGCTTCTGTCCCGCGTCGAGCAGTTTCCTGGCGTCCTCATCGCTGTCGTCGAGCTGCGGGTCGGTGTACGTCAGGACGGTTTCTCCGTTGATGATGTGTTTGATGGTGTTTCCGCGAACCTCGACCTCCGCGGTCACCCACTGGTCGCCATGGCAGGTTTTCGAGGTGGAGTTGATGCAGTGCTTCTTCTCGAGTTTACCGTCGATGACGACGTGGGTGCCGGGCGTGCAGAGGTTGCCGGTGGTCCGCTCGTCTGAACCGGAGCCGCCCAGCAACTGCACTTCGATGGACACCGGGAAGCTCTGGTCTTTGGCCATGCTCTGGGGCGTCTGCCCGTGGATCATGATGCCGCTGTTGCGGAAGGCCCAGCCGGCCCCGCCCTCGGCCTGTTCGCCCACGAACCGGTATTCTACCCGCAGCCGGTAGTTCGTGAACGGTTCCTTATAGAACAGGTGCCCGAACTGGCCGTCAAACGGGCCGTAACCGTCGTAGCTCACCTTGATGACGCCGTTTTCCACGCGAAATGTGTTGGCGTAGTTGTCGCCGCACTCGTGTTTGGCGATTTTGGGGATCCAGCCGTCGAGGTTCTTGCCGTTAAACAAGCTGATCCACGCTTCCCCGGGCGCCGCTGCGTCCGCGGCGCCGGCCATCGTGGCCGCCGCGGCCAGGCACACCGCGCACACCACCGCCACGCGGTACAGGCCGTTCCGTCCGCACCGGTCATTAAACAGTCGAGTCGTTGTCATGGCAGGATCCTCAGTTCAGTTCGTGTTCATCCGTTTCCCGTGAGTGTAGCGCGCCGCGAAAGATTTTTCGACCGGATTGGCCGCGCGGACGGCATGGGCGTCCCGGAAGCGTGCGCGCCCGTCAGACGAAGAAGGGGTTGTAGCGGCTCTCGATGGCCACGGTCGAGGACGGGCCGTGGCCCGTGTGAATCTCGGTATCCGCGGGCAGGCTGAAGATGTGGTTCCGGATGGCGTCGAGCTGCTGCCGGGCGAGCGCGGGCGACGCCGTGCCGCCCACCGACCCGGCAAACAGCGCGTCGCCGGTAAAAACCATGCCGGGAAAGGCGAGGCTCAGCGCGTCCGGGGTGTGCCCGGGCGTCGCGAGCACCCGGCCCGCCAGGGCGCCCACACGGATCGCGTCGCCGTGACCGACCTGGATCGCCCGGCAGCCCCCGGGATGCGGCGAACCCGCGAAGACCCGTGCACTATAGCGTTCCACGGCATCGCGGAGCCCGCCGGTGTGGTCGTAGTGGTCGTGGGTGATGAAAATGCTCGCGAGCGTCAACCGGTTGGTCTGGATGCAGGCCGCGATGGCGGGCTCGAACTCCCCGACGTCGACCAGCAGGGCTTCCCGGGTCTCGTCGCAGGCCAGGATGAACGCGTTGCTCTCGTTCGCGGAGGTCAGGAAATGCTTGAACATCACCGGCGCATCCCCGTCAGGTTGGCATTCTCGAAATTGGCCTGGCCTTCCGCTCCCGTAAAATCGGCGTTGGCGAGGTTGGCGCGGCGGAAGATCGCCCGTTGCACCAGCGCGTTGCGGAAGATCGCTCCAGCGAAATTCGCGTTTCCCGGCCGCGCGTAGTAGAGGTCCGCGCCATCAAAGCGCGCCTCCGCGCCGGACGCGCCCACAAGGTTTGCGCGGCGCAGTACGGCGTCCTGGAACCCGGTCCGCGTCAGGGTCGCGCCGCCCAGCACCGCGAATTCGAGGTTGGCGCCGCGGCAATCGGCTTCCGAGAGGTCCGCGCCGTCAAGAAAAGCGCCTCGCAGAACGGCCCCGGAGAGGTTGGCGCCACGGAGATTCGCTCCCGATAGACGCGCTTCCGTCAGGTCCGCTCCGGAGAGGTCCGCGCCATCGAGCCGGATCCGCGGCAGTCTTGCCCCCGCGCCGCGTCCCTGGCGAAGCGCGGCAATCAGGGCCTCCCGGTCGTCAACAGGCAGCGCATCCGTCATCAGAAATCGTCCAGACCGCCCAGTTTGCTCTCGATCCAGTCGCCGTAATGCGCCAGTTCCTTCACCGACGCCTTGATCAACGACGGCGTTGCCGTGCGGGCAAGGAAGCAGTTCGTGAGCACCAGCCGCTCCTCGCCGCCGTCGCGGGTGAGCGCCAGCGCGCCAAGCGAAATCTTCATGTTGGCCCGCAACGCCCATTCGAAGGCGTCCGCGCGCGGCTTCCCGCACTCGGTAAACACGCGAATCAGCTCCGCGCCGTCCTTGCGTTTGTGCTGGTTCATGAACACCGCCTGATGCCGGCCGGATTTCAGCGTCACCTGCACCACGTAGCCTTTGCCGTGGGGGGCGACAACGCGCTCGCCGTCCTTGGCGCAGGCCTTGGCGAGTTCTTCAAGGGTGTACTGCTTGACGGACGGCAGGGGCGGCACGCCTTCCAGCGCCGCGCTGGCCTCGCTGAGCGCCTGGTCCACCACGCGCCGCACATCCACGTCCATTTCATCCGCGTATTCACGCAGGATGTCCAGGGCAAAGCACACGGCCTTGCCAAGCCCCTGCGCGGCATCGCGCCGCGCGACCCAGCCGGCCTGCGTATCCCGAAGCTGCTGGGCGAGTCGTTCAAGTTCTTCTGACACAGCATCTTCCCTCCCCGGTAGGACAGTCATTCTACCAGACCTTGCCCCGGTGCGCTACCTCCCAATCGGGCCGCGCCCCGAAGGGGCGACCGAAACCCCGCGTGAAACAACACGAGATTGGCCACCGAGGGCACAGAGAACACCGAGTTTGAATACCCCGAAGCAGAACGGGGACCTGTTTCACGCGCCGTCCCTGGCGCGACCACGTGCCCCCGTTCGGATGACCGGCGGGGGCGGCGGTCCCACACCGGAGAAGACGCGAATCACCGGGGCATGTCCCGGCCTGTTGCTCAGACCCCAGGAGCCTGCCCCTTTCTTTCTTCCGTTGCGGGCTCTGGCGCTTCCCGGAATACCGCCGGGGGCATTCGGGTTCATTTCGTAGTATGCTTGCCTGACGGGAGTTGTGGGGGGAAGGAGGGCCGCGGCCGCATGAAAATCCACGAGTATCAGGCGAAAACCCTGTTTCGCGAAGCGGGCATACCGGCCCCGGGCGGGATCCTGGCCGTCACGCCGGACGCCGCGGCGGAGGCGGCCCGGGCACTCGGTCTTCCGGTCGTGCTGAAGGCCCAGGTCCACACGGGCGGCCGGGGTAAGGCGGGGGGCGTGCAGGTCGTCTCCACGCTCGCCGACGTGGCGCCCACGGCCGCGCGCATCCTCGCACTGACCATCCAGGGGCTGCCGGTTCGCGGCATTCTGGTCACGCCCGCGGTAGACATCGCCAGCGAGGTCTATCTGAGCCTCCTGGTGGATCGCGGCACGCGCGAAACCGTGTTCATCGGATGCGCGGAGGGCGGTGTGGACATCGAGCAGACGGCCCGGGAAACTCCCGGGAAGATCCTCCGCCTGCCCGTCGAGCCCGACCGGCTGGCGTCGCTCGAGGGCGATGTTTCAACCGCGGCCTTTGCGCGCCGCCTCTTCCTCGACGAAGAACAGGCCCGCCAGGCCACGGCCATCATGGCGCGGATGGCCCGCCTCTTTGTCGAGAAGGACTGTTCGCTCATCGAGATCAACCCGCTGGTGGTCACCGGAAGCGGCGACGTGCTTGCGCTCGACGCCAAAGTCCTGCTCGACGACAACGCCTTGTTCCGGCATCCGGAGCTCGTGGCCCTGCGCGACCTGGACAGTGAGGACGCCGACGAACTCGCCGCCAAAGAGGCCGGGCTCAGCTTTATCCGGCTGGACGGGGACATCGGGTGCATGGTCAACGGCGCGGGACTGGCCATGGCCACCATGGACACGATCCACCATTTTGGCGGGCGCCCCGCGAACTTCCTGGATGTGGGTGGCAGCAGCGATCCCGCCAAGGTGGTCACGGCGTTCCGGATGATCCTCCAAGACCCCAAGGTGAAGGTCATCCTCATCAACATCTTCGGCGGGATCACCCGGTGCGACGACATCGCCCGGGGCATTCTGCAGTCCCTGAGCGAATGCGACGTGCCTGTGCCCATCGTGATTCGTCTCATCGGCACGAACCAGGCCGAAGGACGCCGGCTGCTGGAAGGCGCCCGCCTGATTCCCGCCGCGACATTGGAGGAGGCCGCCGTGAAAGCGGTCGAAATGGGGGGCCGCGCATGAGCATTCTGATCGACAAGGACACCCGGGTCATCGTGCAGGGCATCACCGGCCGCGACGGCTCGTTCCACACGCAGCACATGCTCGACTACGGCACCCGCATCGTCGGCGGCGTCACCCCGGGCAAAGGCGGCCAGACCGTCCACGGCGTGCCGGTCTTCAACACGGCCGCGGAAGCGGTGGCGGCGACCGGCGCGCAGGTGTCCGTGATGTATGTGCCGGCCCGGTTTGCGCTGGACGCGATGCTCGACGCCGCCCGTTCGGATCTCGAGATGCTGGTCGTGATCACCGAGGGCATTCCCACGACGGATGTGCTCCGGGCGTGGCGCGCGCTGTCCGGCTCCGGCAAACGGATGCTCGGACCCAATTGTCCGGGTCTCATTACGCCTGGCGAATGCAAGGTCGGCATCATGCCCGGAGCCATCCACCGCCCCGGCCGAATCGGCGTGATCTCGCGCAGCGGCACCCTCACGTACGAGATCGTCAAGGAACTGACCGATGCGGGCCTGGGCCAGTCCACCTGCATCGGTATCGGCGGCGACCCGATCATCGGCAGCCGGTTCATCGATCTGCTCCCCCTGTTCGAGGCCGATCCCGGCACCGACGCCGTCGTCCTGGTCGGCGAGATCGGCGGGCAGGACGAGGTCGACGCCGCGCGGTATTTCCAGGAGCACATGAGCAAACCCGTCGTCGGCTTCATGGCCGGCGTGACCGCCCCGCCGGGACGCCGCATGGGCCATGCGGGCGCGATTGTCGGGGGCGAAGACGACACCGCTGCGGCCAAAATCCGGAAACTCGAGGCGGCGGGCATTCCGGTGGCGCGGGTCATCAGCGAGGTGGCGACGCTGCTCCCGGCCTGAGTTTCCTGGAACCAAGGAAGGCGCCGGGACGGTCTCGAGGGCGAGATGCGGTGGTGAGACCGTCCCGGCGTAGGGTCCGAAGCGTGTACTACGGTGCGAACCGTCCACCTTCGCGGTCCGGCGTCGCGGGGTGGCCGTCCACGCTTCGCAGTCCGGCAAAACCTGCGGTCTGGCTGGAAAGGCGGGCAGGTTTCGCCGTGAGCCGGGGCAGACCGCGCCGGGCGGCGCGGGCCCCGGTCACTGGGCTAAACTACGGCGGCGCCGTGCGCATCGAACACCTCCACAAGCGCGTCGTACCCCATCAGGCCGGCGATGTTGCGCGGGCTGAGGTCGCCCAGCAGCATGGCCGACGCACGGGGGTCCGCGCCCTGTTCCAGCAGCAATTCCGCCACTTCGGAATCGCCGGCCAGCGTGGCCCAATGCAACGGCGTCAATCCCTGGTCATCCGGCACATTGACCGGCGCGCCGTGTTCGAGCAAGGCCTCCACGGCCTCGCGGTGGCCGTTGCGCGCGGCTTTGTGCAGCGGTGTTTCGCCGCTGTCATCGCGGTCGGTGGCATCCACGCCGTTCTCGAGCAGGGCGTGAACCGCCTGGGCCGCGCCCCAATACGCGGCGCTCTGGAGGGAATCCTCCGGTGTTTCAACGGGCGTGGCCGGTTCATCGGGCCGATCCAGGCCCAACATGAACTCGATGAGGGTCCGGTTGCCGCAGCGCATCGCGCGGACGAGGGGCGTTTCGCCTAGCGCGTCTTCCCGGTGGATCCAGCTCTTCTCCATGTCCCGATCCCTCCAGTACCACTTCTGAATGGCCCGTTCCCATGCGGTTCCTGTTCGCGTTCCCATGTCAGCAGGTACCTCCACAGGCGCTGAGGAGATCCGCCAACTCCTCGTAGCCCATCAACATCGCCGCGGCCTTGGGGGTCAGCCCCCCCAATCCGGGCGCCCGTGCATTGGTCTGGGCGCCATGTGCCACCAGCACTTCCGCGAGTTCCGCGTCTCCCGTAAGCGCGCACCAATGCAGCGGGGTCATGCCCGAGGCGGTGGTCTCGTTGGCGTCGGCGCCGAACGCCAGCATCGCCTCCACCGTTTCCCGGTGTCCGTCTCGGATGGCTTTATGCAACTCCGTGTCGGTGCGCCGGGAACATCCGTTCCAGGTTGCACCGGACAGCAACTCCATACCGGCCTGGCTCATGCCCCAGTAGGCTTCCCTGGGCACGGGCCGGGGCGCGCGTTCGCGCCCCTCGTGGTGCATTTCGCGCAAGACAAACTCGGCCAGCTCCGTGAACCCGCACTTCAGTGCACGGCTCAAGGGGGTCTCGCCCGAGGCGTCCGCCAGGTGCATCCACGACCGGTTCATCACATTTAACTCCGTGTTGCCGGCGGGTCTCGTGCCCGTCCAGACCTGCTTCAGCAAAGCGCATGGATCGTGCCAATCGGTGTCCCGGCCGCCGAGAGGCGCGAAAAGTGCCAAGCATATGCCTCCTGAATGGTTACGTGGCGGGAAAAAACAAACCGAAGGCGCCAAAATTGGCACGTCGGGCGCCCCCGTGACGATTCCCGGCGATATTGACGAATATTCGTCAGTCTACCGGGGCGGCTGGCAGACAGTGCAGCCGCCGTGTTGAGTGAGTGGACGGCATGGTTTGTGGTGACCGGACGGGGCAATCGCAGTTCTGCTGCCTGGCAGAACGACGGTGGCTGAGACGCCTGCGCTACGCGAAGCCGCTTCCCGGCGGGCGTCAGCTGGGGATGCCGAGCGTCTTTGCCACTTCGGGCCAGCGGGTGCGGTACACCCGATGCCCGAACCGGTCGAGGTCGTCGACGAGGGCGATCATGCCGCCTTCGCGCCACTCGCCGCCGTTTTCGAGGTACTGGGCCACGGCGATCTGGAGCGTGTTTTCGCGCGGGGCGGTGGCGGGATCGAACTTGTCTTGAAAGAAGATGAACCACAACCCGCCGTCTTCCGAGTAGACGGGATACAGGTACACCTCACGCATGTATTTCACGAGATTGGCGGTTTCCGGCAGGACCTTCTCCAACTGGGGCCCGAAGATCCACGAATGGCACCAGAAGCTGCGGAACGGTTTGTCCGGGAAAAAGCGCCGGAAAAACTCGACGCCCCGGCGCATGGTATCGAGGCATTTTTCGGGGGTCATCTGGCCGCCGGAGGGAATGTGCGTGTCGAGCATGTAATCGCCGGGCTTCACGACGTAGTCCCATTCCGAACGCGGCAGGGTGACCTCGCGGCGCAGGGCGTGGCCGGCGGGATGAATCGGGAATCCGCGCGCCGTGTCGTCAGACAGGGTGAATGCGGCCTGCCAGCTCCCGGCGGCGCCGGTCTGCACCGCGTACCCGGCGGCGTCGTAGCACCGCCCATCGCCGGACAGGGCGACCGTGAAGCCCTGTTCGCGGTGGCGAAACACGTGCACGAAGGGTTCCATGGGCTGGAGACGGTATTCGAAGCGCCCCAGCCGGAACAGCCGGCCCTGCGTGTAATTGCGCATCCAGAACAACTGGCCCCGGAACAGGCCCAGGCGGCCGTGCCGCCCGCGGCTGAAATTGTCGGCGAAACACGCCACCTGGAGACAGGTTTCGCGGGTCACCGCGTCGGGCACGCCGAGGGATGTGTGGACGGCGCGGGTGCGCGGCACCATGGCCATGCCGATCAGGAGATAAAAGCAGCCGCTCGAATCGTTCATGGCATCGTCGAGCACAGGCCAGAGATTGAAATCGACGCGGTCCTCGCGGTCATACAGGCGGCGGTAGGCATGCCACGCCAGGGCTTTCAAGGCCGGTGTCCCAGCGATGTGCTGGGCCGATTCTTCGAGAGCGGCCTGGTGAGTGGTTCCCAAGCCGCCCCACTCGAGGTTCTCAGCGATCTGGTCCGGCTCCAGGAACGGCAGCGAATCCGGCATGCAGGCCATGGAATCGTCCCAGTACAACGCCACCTCGCCCTGCGGGTCGCTTTCCTGAACCTGTTCGAGTACTTCCGCGAGCTTCATCAAGATCCCCTCCGGATACGACCGAGCACGAATCCAAGATCTTCCGCTTCAATCACGGGGGCGTGCCCGGTGTCCGCCGGACGAAACAAGCCGCGCCGCCAGCGCGCGCCGGTCGTGTCCCGCCGCATGTGTCCCTTCGCACAGGCCCCGTTCAGGCGAATCTCCCGCCTCGATACTACCCGAGCGCATCCCCGGGCGCAACCCAGGGCAATCGCACTTAATGCGCCCCGCATAAAGGGTCTTCGTGAGACGGGTGGTTTGTGATCCCAGTCCCCCGTCTCCCCTTCCATGAGAAGGTAATGTCAAGCAAGGCGACGTGGCGCCTTACGGTCCTGGAGCTTTTCGCCGTCCTTCCATCCGCACTCTTTGTGGGCCTTTGTGCCCGGTGCTATTTAGGGTCCGA
>Ga0123326_1000718_pt1 | contig 31671 bp, 21 predicted proteins | sample BioC13SIPDNA_FD_89739 | JGI IMG/M metagenome (GOLD analysis project Ga0123326, IMG submission 89739) | Anaerobic biogas reactor microbial communites from Washington, USA - Biogas_R1_A C13 SIP DNA | ecosystem: Engineered > Bioreactor > Anaerobic > Unclassified | place: Washington, USA | collected...
CTCAGGGACAAATACATAACCACCGCGGGGCACCTCTTGTATGGCTTCGGTGAAAAGACGCCTAGCTTCATCCGAGAGGGGGACATCGCGCGGCCGGGCACCTTTTGTATTTGTCAGGTGGATTTTGTCCGTTCTGAGAGCATTCTCAACCTCATATCTACGCAAGGTGGAAATTTCCTCTATCCTTGTGCCTATATGGTATGTGATCTCAGCCATTTGGGCATATTCAGGGTGGCCGTGATCCCTTGCGTGGTCACAAAAACGGGACAATTCTTCGCGCATCCACGATTGATCAAGGTTTTCGGCTTTGTTGTTTGGGTTCGACGCTAGGCCGATTTCGGTGTTGATTTTTTTTGAGTCAGATAGTTGGTTTCGAGCGTGCGGCAAATATGAGTGCAAATATTGGAGAGCCGAAATCTCGTTTTTGATGTATTTTGGGGCGCAGCCCTTTTCTTTGAGGTACTTCCCGTATGCAACTACGTGCTTGTCAGCTAGATTTTGCAGTTTTTGCAGTTTAAAAGTGGGCGCAACCCACTTTACGAACCGTGAACAAGCAGGTGCATATCGATACCTAGTCTTATATGCGCCTCTGTTCCACGTCCGTATTATTTTTTCTAGCTGTCTACCCAAATCATCAGTTGCTTTTATACCAGTTTCAGGAAAACTATATCGCATTACATTACACCTCCCTTTGCTTTTTGAGCATAGCTAACGCTAGCGAATACCTTCATCTCCAGTATTTCACTTTTTGGACTAGGGCTGAAACCCCCGAAATTTCGCGTTCCGTGAGGGTCACATTCGTTCCTCTCTATCGCCACTTTTTTTTAAAAAAAAATTTTTTAAAAAAAAGTGGCGATAGAGAGGAACGGGAGAAAGAACAATTTCTTCAGTACTAATTTTTGCACTTGCCGCTTACGTACGCGGTGACATCGAAGATGTCCATGCGAGAATCCGATGTTTGTTGCCCGGGCAACGGCCGGATTCGGTGTGAGCCAATTCTTTGCTCAGTTCCCCCTTCGGGCATCACGCCAGGGAACTGTTTGGAGGTTGCTTTGGAAGCATCGCGCCACCAACCCCCGAAAAAATTTATTGCAAAGCGCTAACCGCATCACTGAGATTAGAATCCTCAGCAGCCCCCTCAAGCTGGACTTGAGAATTTTTTTGCGATCCTACCCGGATTAGACCAGGCAGTGCAGATTAAAGAGAAACCTGTGAAAACAATTAGTAATACCAGCATTTTCATTCCTCCTATCATTCCCAGCCTTTGGCCGGGTAAACTCATGCCCCGGCCAGGAGCGGAAACAACAGAAAGCACAAAAAAGCAGATAGCCTCTGCTCCCAAGTTAGGATTTAATTCCATCTTTGTTTAATGGATTTTCGGATGTTGACTTCGGTGAGTCCAGTAGGTCCTCGCTCTCGCGAGATTTTCTGAGATGTATTTATATTTTTATATTACCATACTAAGAAAATAAAACAAGTATAATTTATCAGGAAAATCCCTAGTTATCCGTATTCTAGGATATATATTTTCATAGGGTTTAAATAGTATTCTAGGACAAAAAAGCATCCAGTCTGTAGTTTTTATATCTCAGAATGTATATTCTAGGTCAGACTTTACATTTCAACCATATAGCATATATGCTATAATACGGATATGAACTGGAATATATTTTACTTTAAAGAAGGAACCCGGCAGCCTGTAAGGGAGTTTGTTGATTCTACCTCTCCTAAAGTAAAGGCTAAAATACTGAGAAACTTACAACTTCTAGCTGAATTCGGTGTAGAACTTGGTTTCCCGTTAGTAAGTAATATTGATCGTAATATCTGGGAACTGCGTACAATATACCAGGGAAATCAATACCGTATTCTGTTTTCAGTTATTTCTGGGCAAATAATTTTACTTACTCATGGATTCCAAAAGAAAACTCAGCGTATAAGTAAACAAGATATAGATCTGGCCAGGAAACGGCTCAGACAATACCTTGAGAAAGGAGCCCAATGACCATGGATGATCTTAACCGGCATATAGAAGATAGTCTTAAAGAACCTGCTTTTGCTGAAGCCTGGGCCGAAAGCGAACTTGCATATGAAATCACCAGGCAGATTATTGCCTTGAGATTGCAGCGAGGTTTAACGCAACAAGAGGTAGCACTCCGCGCAGGTACAACCCAATCCGTTATTGCCCGTATTGAAAACGGTGAACAGAATATTAGTATTAAAACCCTTATTAAACTGGCTAATGCTCTAAAGGCAAATGTAAGTATTAACCTGCAACCCAGATAAGGTTACAGTGTTATGGTGTTATGCCTGGTGGCACATATATCGGGTACTCTTCTGAAGTATATGTCTTTTTGGCTTTGTTTCGAAGTGTTCTAGCTATATTAGAAATCTCTTGGGCAGAAAAATCATTAAATATATTTGGGTGTTTGGCCAGCACCGGTCGTATATCTATATTACAGTTCGCAAAAATTTCAACGACGTTGTTGTGGTCAGTATTATTATGGATAGTATTATTATTCTCGCCCTGAAAAACAGACTGACTGTTTTTCAGTATGACTGAAAATCCGTTTGACTGTTTTTCAGGGGGACTGATAGACAAATCCTCTGTTGTTGGTTGTTCGTAGATATACCAGATCCAACCGGATAATTTCTTTGATTCAGCATCCCAGAATGCTTCACGTTTAACCTAAATTCCCGATAATTTATAACGAGGTAGGCGGCTTAACTCCGAGGCTCGTATAAAAACCTTCCTGTTTTTTCGTTACCTCACCGATACGTAGAGCAGAACCCGGTTGTTCAAAACATTCAATAACATCAAGCTCATCCAGAAGTTCCTGCATAGTATAGCTCTTGTATAAACCTTGTTCTGACATCTGCTTTTTTATGTAAGAAAGATAGATTAGCGCTATGAATTGGACAAATAGTTTTCCTTCCAGCGCACTGTCCGATGACACGGAAGTACGCCGCATGTTCAGGCGTTCCTTCAGGTTGCCAAAGGCTTTTTCTACCAGATCCTTGTTACGGTATATTTCAAGGGCCTTTATCGGATCCTTGATTTCATTGCTAATAAGGGCAAAGAACCCATAATCCTTTTTGGCAGCATCCACGGCTTCTTGCTTAACTGTAACTTTGGTTCCCCGTATCGGTGTCGTACTGATATTGAAATACTTGGAGTACTGCTTCTCATGCTCGGCTTTACGGTTTCCGGAAACCAGTTCTTCTTCCAGCATGTCGAGCATGGCATTGAAGTTATTCTCGTGTTCAAGAGCTTTTTCACCATTGAAATAAATATGAAGATACATCCGCCTTTTATCTTCGATTGTGTCTCCCTTATATGGTCTTTCCTGCGAATAATTCCAGGAAATCATGGCGGTATGTGAATAAATCTGATAGACAGAATTATAGTTTGCCCGTGTCCTTATGGTATTCCTTACCTTATCCAGTTCCATACGGATAAACTTCAGGGATACCTTGGCTGAAACAAGGAACTTCAGATGTTTCTGATAAAGGCTGTTAATGTTCTCTGCGCTGTAAAAACCACGATCCATAACCAGTTTCACCTTGCCAAAGCCAAGCAATGCGATGTCTGCAAGCAGATTTTTAACCGTCTTGACGTCACTAATATTACCGGCAAGTTTACGGTAATAGAAGGGCAGGTTTGACTCTTCGCCAAACAGCAACGCAAGATTAATCTGCGGCAGCGGATCATGGTCTTTGTTGTGTCCATATTTTACTTGCTTCAAGGATTCGGAATAGGAAGAAATACTAGTTGTGTCATATGCCCAGTATTCATTGTCGCTTCGTCTTTTTCCCTGTAGACGGAAGAAATGTTCCTTTCCTTCCGCGGTTATGGATGAGAACAGTTCACTGCTTCTCTGAGAAGGTATGTTTTTTCCATAAGGATGCATATGCATCCGATCCCACTTGGGGAACCGACTTAATGGATTCCTATCTTCAAGAATCAGGAAGTAGGCAATGGACAGAATCTGCTTATATTGCTGCGGAAAGCACGTTTTTAAATCCGCGGTAATACCGAGTATTTCTCCAATGGAATCAAACAAGTAAGTGGCTCCGTAAAAGCTATGCTTCACTTTTGTGACAGGTATCGGTCCAGGTTTTATCGGAAGTGTCACTTGTTGCTCGGAAAAGCGCTTTGAAGAAATCAAATTGCCGTTATCATCAAGCTTGCCGATACAAACGCGCTTGCTTCTAGATTGCTGCTTTTCCTTGTCCCAGTAGTTGTCAGATTCATAAACATAAGTTGTACCGTTTTTCTTATTTTTTACATATACAAGTGCCATGTGATCCCCCCCTTCCACGTTATAATTATAACGTGGAAGGGGGATGTTTTCAATCTTAAAATAGGATAAACACGCGTATTTTCAATGTCTTTCAACATTCCACGTTACAATTGTTACGGGAATGCAGGGTTTAATGTATCCACGCATTTCTAATTCTTTTATTGCTTTCACCACAGCGTCACGACCCTCCGTGCCATCTCGAGTTATATTTGGTACTCTGAATTCCCAGTCATCAGGTTTACTCCTGAGGTATGCGTACACTCCCTTAGCACGAAATGAAATTTTGGGATCATTTAGAGCGGAGTTTGGAACGATTGTGAAACACGATCCTACATGCTTTATTCTAGAGTTACCCTGCTTTTTTTGACTATCCATGAATATCTCCTCCTTTTTCGGCAATAATTAAGCCCAGGCTTAAAGCCTGGGCTTGCCGTGGAGGAATCCATGAACGTGTTCCCGTTCATAGACGAAAGTCCCGCCGCTTGGCGGATTTCAATTTCGTGTTCATGCTAGACCAAAAAAAATGAATGCAGCCAACCGTGGATCAAAAAGTTGGTTTGGTGTACCAGCGGGGTCTGCTTGCAAAATTTGGATACAGCCACTTTGTTCTTTTGGAATATTTAGCTTGCCTTTTTTTAGTTGTTTGACCATTCGAAAGGCAAAATCTGCTGGTGTTTCCGTGATTGGAACATCATACATTTTCATCCTTTCTTTTTCCCGGATTTCCGGCCCATTATGACCCATATTCTGAGCAATCCAGAAAGCCTCCTGGGGGGAACGTCCCCGCGCGATAGTCATGTACACATCTCTTTTCCTTTTCATTTTTTTATTACGCACTAGCCCCCAGGCGGGCTAGGCGTATCCTCCTTTCTTTTCAGATTCATCGCCAGCCAGCCTGGGAGCTATTTCCCTGCCGAACAGGGATTTTTATTTATTTTTTTGCAACAAAAAAAGCCCCCGTTTGGGAGCTTGGTTATGCAGAACCTATCAAAAAATAACTACCCCTTTACATTAATTATAATATAATAATACTAACCTACAGTTATGTAGGTTAGTACTCTTTAATAAGAATAGAATAAAAAAACCGCATTTTGCGGCTTTGTTAGTTATTAAATTGCCACCCATTTTGCCACCCACTATTATGTGCTTGCCATTCACTTGCCACCGTAAACTTAGATATATCGGGATACATATAAATACAAAGGGAACTATGCTTGCCCCTCCCTATTTTTACCAATATGCTTGAAATCGCCGTGGCACAAGGCTTCTCAGGATTATTAATGGTGGAGACGAGGGGATTCGAACCCCTGACCCCCTCGTTGCGAACGAGGTGCTCTCCCAGCTGAGCCACGCCCCCACGCCGACCATTATATCACAAAAAAAATTATTGCAGCTATAGTTTCGTTGGAATTAATTAAAAGATATCAAGCATGAAAGCGCCAAATTAGCCCGGGCAGGGAAGTTTCTGTGTCCCTACCCGGGCTAATTTCATTCAGGGATTATGGGAAATCTCCTTTACTATTTCATCAAGTTTCTTCCAGGTAGAGATCCAGCACCTGGTTCAGGCCATGCCATGAGCTGTCTACAATCTTGTATTCAATACGGTCAATCTTTATACGGCTTCCAATCAGCTCGTAGTTGCTGTTCTTATAAGTCAGACGAGAGGGATCCACGATAAGGATTTGATTGAAATCCACCCAGGTATAATTTACATATATGGTGACATTGTTGGCTCCTTCCTGGAGCTTGCGACTGCCTTTGAAGAAGACAAACTTCTGGGGTTGGCTGGCCAGGTAACCAGTACTGGTTTTACCCGTTTCTATTACGGTAGCCTGCAGGCTGGCGTCATAGTCGATACGGTCAATATCATAGACTTTGTTATCAAAGCGTACCTTGAAACTGGAATCGAGATCATATTGCCGGCCCTTTATACGCAGGATATTGCGCTTTACAGTAATTACCTCATTTAGCTCATAGACGCCGCCGTCCCAGAGTATCCTGACATCGTCCGGGTTATGGTACTCATTGTTTATAATTACCCACTCGTGAGTACTGCCGGCATCGCAATAAAATATGAATTTACTATTGTTTATATCGATGTGATTTATCTTGTATTGAGTTCCGTCAATAATCATAATGACATTGGTTGAGGGGTAGTTCTTGCTGTTAACGGTAAAATTACCTTTGGCATCCAGCTTTACCTGGGACATGGTATAGCGTTTCCCATCAATAATGAAGTCTATTCGGTTGCTGGACTGCAGGTTAAGGGTTGAAGTACCGGTAAAGATGGCCAGAATATCACTCATGGAAAGACCTTCAAAAACCACCGGATCGGTTTTACTGAGCTGGGGTGAAGTATCGCTGTCTCCCATGATAACCCGTTTGATATCGTAAAAATCCTTATCTAATTGGATCGTAACCTTATCCTGGCTCAAGTTATAGTTTTTCTCCCCCAGTTTCACCGTATATTCATCAACTATCTCCAAGTCGGAAAGATAGCGTTCACTATTAACTGAATTTATATAGAGCTTTATATAATCTGAATTGTAGGTATAAGTCCCGGGGCTGATCCGGTTGAATTTGCGGCAACCAGGGTAGGCTACCAGTTTGTTACCGCTAAGCGAATACCTTCTGATAGCATAACGGTTGTTGTTAATAATAAGATCTGGATTATCGCTAGTTGACTCCAGCTCCAGCTTCTGGTTTCCATTGATTAAAACTGAAGATCCAGCAGCAACAATAGAGGAGATTCTGAGATCGGTAAAATTGATTTTGATATAAATGGGAGTAGTTTGCAGGTTGAACAAGCGTTCTCCCAAAGCCAGGGTATTTATGTTGCCGGTGACGGAACTGGACGGGGGAGTGACTGGAGTAGAAATGCCCCGCGCCGCTAGAAATTTGGACATTACAGTGCAGACCTGGGCCCGGGTCATATTACGGAATGGCTCAAAGTTGCCGTCGGGAAAACCCGATATTAGCCCCAGGTCATAAGCAGTTTTTATATAACCACGGTACATGCTTTTTTCTACTGTAGCCCGGTCATTAAAGGGCAGAGTGCCATTATCCGCCGGTTTACCCAGAGCTCTGACCAACATGGCTGCGGCCTGGCTGCGTTTGATGCTTTCATCCGGGCGCAAACCGTCAGGATCCTCGGCGGGGATAAGTATCCCCCGCTTGACGGCTTCATTTATACGCCCCAGGGCCCAGTGTTTACCGGTATCTTTGTAGTTTACAGTGGTTTTATCACTGGCTTCGACCCCCAGGCAGAGTGTTAATACCGTGATAAACTCAGCTTTGCTCATATCCCGGTCCGGTTTAAAAGTACCGTCCGGATAGCCAGAAAGATAATTCGAGCTGGATAACTGCTGGATATAATCTTTGGCCCAGTGACTGCTGGTATCAGGGAAACTTGTAGCGGCGGACAGGGGCGGCCCGGAAAAGATAAAACTGTTAAGAACAAGAGATAGAAATAACAGGCCTGCCCAGAACTTTCTTTGCATGATGATCCTCCTTTTGCAGTAAAAATTTAATCTTTAGCAATACTTCCGCAATCAAAAAATCTGCATTTATCCGATGACTAACTCGCTCTAAGACTCCCGCCTCTATAGGCGGGAGTAAGAGCGACTAAGTCTCTGGATAAGTGCGACTAAGCTTCAGGTGGAGTTAAAACTCCACCTGAAGCAAGTCTTACTTTATATATCTATTTGCTAAAAACATGGTTTTTCCTTCCTGAAAAGAGAAATAACTTGGTGTTATAGGGGGATGGAGGGGAAGAAAAGCTGTGCTATAATAATGATATTTACGCTATTTAGTGGTTTAAAGTAGATTAAGCTTATAAAAAAGATATGATTGAGGCGATTTAAAAATTAAGAGAAAGCTGCAGAATATTAGCGATGGGGAGAGGGGTGCTTGATAATGGATTACTATAATTATGCTCAGGCTCTGAAATATTTTTTGGAACTGTATCGGCGACCGGTGGCGGTTCGTTTTCTTAGCGATGAAGAGGAAGTTCCACCTGATTACCGCTTTGACCTGGATCTTAGTTTTTGCCAGTTTGTGATGCTGGCCCAAAATGGGGACAAACTTGTGGCTACTGCTGATAACCTGGCTTGCGCCAATGGTGCCGCCGCCTTGGGTTTAAGGCCTCTGCCGGAAAAAATAAGAAGCGGAGAAATGCATAGCCGGCTGAATCTATTCGCTTCCCCCGAAATGGCAGCTCAGGTTTCCGCTCTTACCCCCCGAATTCCACTGGGAGCTTATCCCCGGATATTGCTGGCAGCACTGGATGAGGCTGATTTTGAGCCCCAGGTAGTTATCTTACAGGGTAAGCCCGCGACTCTAATGTGGGTACTGATAGCCAACAACTATCATAAAGGAGGCCGCTACTCTTTTACTACCGCTGTTTCACAGGGAGTTTGTGTAGATGCCACGGTTATCCCCTTTTTAGAGGGAAACATCAACTTGAGCCTCAGTTGTTTTGGTGGGCGCGGCTCTACCGACCAGAAGGAAGACGAAGTTTTGCTGGGATTACCTTTTAAAGATTTAGAAAAGATAGTTGAAGTACTTCCTGAGCTTAAAAACACTATTATGAAACGCAGCATCGAAAAAACCGCCTATAAGCGATTGCAGGCCAAATTAGAGAATTAGAACTACCTCCTCATGGCCAGAGGGCACAACCACCGATGAGAATAGAAGTTAGTTTTATAAGATTAAGCGCTAATCATAAAAATCTGCGCCCCTCTGCGTCTAAATAATCTATTTTCTTGATGATAAGTGCCTATAATTCTTATTTAAAAGGAAAACAAGAAAATGAATAAACAAGGAGCTGAGTCATTGTCTAAAAGAACTACTTGGGAAAAGGCGATACTGGTTGCTGTAAAAACCGGGACCGCAAAAGAAGCGGAGTTTAACTCCTCTTTGCAGGAACTGGCCGGATTGGCTGAGGCCGCCGGAGCGAAAGTGGTGGCTACTCTAACCCAGGCTCGCGACAAGCCCCATGCTGCCACTTATATCGGCAAAGGTAAACTACAGGAACTTGAGCATCTGCTAGCTGAAAAGGAGCCTGAGCTCTTGATCTTTGATAGTGAGCTTTCTCCCACCCAGCTTAGAAAGCTGGAGGATAAACTACAGATAAAAATAGTTGATAGAACTCTTCTGATTCTGGATATCTTTGGCCAGCGGGCCAGAAGCCGGGAAGGCCTTTTACAGGTGGAGCTGGCGAGCCTGGAATACCGCTTACCACGGCTTACAGGTATAGGAAAAGAAATGAGCCGACTGGGGGCGGGAATAGGGACCAGGGGTGCTGGAGAGCAGAAACTGGAATTGGACCGGCGGCATATTAGAAGCCGTATTCGGGAAATAAAACGGCAGATGGGAAAGTTGGAAAAGACCCGGGAATTGCATAAAAAACAGCGGCGCCGGGCCGGATACCCGGTTATATCCCTGGTGGGCTATACTAATGCCGGGAAGTCCTCCTTGTTCAATGCTCTTTGCCAGGTGGCCCATAGCAGTGGGAAGTCCCAGGTTGAAGCTAACAGCCGCCTTTTTCAAACCCTGGATACTACTACCCGGAAAATTAAGTTGGATTCCTACCATGAAGTTCTCATTACGGATACGGTTGGCTTTATTCAGAATCTTCCTCACCACCTGGTAGCAGCTTTTCGCTCTACCCTGGAGGAAGCGGTGGAAGCTGATCTGCTTTTACATGTAGTAGATTTGGCTGACCCTGCTTATCTGGATAAGATCAAGGTAGTGGAAGGGGTGCTGGAAGAACTCGGAGCCGAAAAGGAAAGAATCATGCCGGTATTCAACAAAGTTGACCTCTTGGAAGGAATAAGTCCCATCCAAGCTCCTCCCCATTATGTATCGGCCCGCACTGGCCAGGGGATAGAGGAATTGCTTGGCCAAATTAGAAACCGGCTGGAAGCTATATCTTAAATTCTTCCCGATAATAGCTGATTGCTTCTTGGCATTTCATCTTAAAAAATCCTATTTTTCGTAATAAGTTTAATTATTTTAATTATGTTGAAAGAAAGCGGGCCATAAAAGCGTAGACAATAGAAGGTGGCGGCGTTAAAATGAGTGAGTAAAATTTTGTTGATAATTGCTAAAAAGAAGCGGAGGCAGTTCTTGGTATAATGAAACATATTTTCAGGAACAAGATATTCTTATTTGCTCTAATATTTTTAGCTGCTTTTGGACTGGGGAAAATAATAGGTGGGCAGTTTACCGGCCAATCAGTACAGACTAGAATCAGCGGTGGCAAGCAGGTTAATATTCTCCTTATGGGGATTGATGCTCGTTCCAATGAGACAAATTCTCGCAGTGATACCATGATTCTGGCCAGCATAGACGGCAAGAATAAAAAAGTGGCCCTGGTTTGGATTCCCCGGGATACTAGGGTGGAGGTTTCCCCTAAGCGTTATGATAAGATAAATAGTGTAAATTATATTAAGGGACCCGAGGCGGCCTGTAAGGTAGTTAGTGATTTACTGGGAATCCCGGTTAATTACTATGTGGTAAGTAATTTTAATGGTTTTGCCAGGATTATTGATATCCTGGGAGGGGTGGATATCAATGTGGAGCATGACATGTACCATTGGGATCCCGACCCCAAGCTGCAGATAAATCTTTCCCAGGGACAGCAGCGCCTGGATGGGCAGCAGGCCCTGAGTTTTGTCCGTTTTCGTGGGGTTCCCACTGCAGATATTGGCCGTACGGGTTTACAGCAGACCTTTGTCAAGGCTCTGGCAGAGGAAGTACTACAGGGTAGTACCATCCTTAAACTTCCCCGTCTGTTGCCGGAGATAGCGAAAAATGTTAAAACCAATCTACCAGCAGATGACATGATTTACCTGGCGAAGACAGCTCGGGATTTCAAGACCGAAGATATGATTACCCAGACCTTGCCCGGTTACTCTTATACCGACCCGGCCAGCGGGGCCAGCTACTGGCAGGCTGATGAAAAGATAGCCAATGGCTTAGTTGCCGCTCTTTTTGCCGGCGAGACCTTTGAGGTGGCTCAAGCCAGGCCCACTTGGGTTAAACAGAAGCCGATTTCGGCCTCATCCGCAAGCCCGGGGGAGTCAGATGAAGCCAGCGAGCTTGAAGCAGGGATGGAGGAACAGGCCGCAGAAACAGAAGAAGATTTTGCTTCTCCTGAAGGTTATATAGAGCCGGCTATCCCAGGTGAAAAGGAAAATATCAGCGGGGAAGAAGTTGGGCAGCCCCCGCTTACACCAGGGTCGGTCGAGGGATCGAATCCGCCGGATAATAGTGGAGGAAGCGGGACGACACCGGCTCCTGTACTGCCGGATGAGGGGCAGAAACAGCTGGATACTATCCAGCCTGATCCCTTGCTGTAGCTTACACCAGCCCATAACGAGGCGAAGTTTCCCGGCCTCTTTAAAGCAGCCGGATTCCTAACAAAATTAAGGTAGCAGTTCGCTTTCCCGGGCTGCTACCTAATTTATTCTGATAAAACTTCCAAATGATTAATATTGCTAACTGCCGGCCATATACCGAATAATGCTGCAAAATAAGCTGGTAAATGGGGTATAATGCTAAAAGACTCGAAAACTAAGAATAATACAAAGCCAGGAAGAAAAGGGGGAACAGAATGGAAGGCCAGAGCAAAAAACGGGAAGAAATCGGCCCGGAGTATAAATGGAAGCTGGAAGATATTTATGCGGACGAAAATAGTTGGGAAGAGGATTATAAAAAGCTGGAAGAACAGATACCGGCACTGGAGAAGTATAAGGGAGTACTGGGTAGTTCTTCCACCCAACTCTTGCAAGTGTTGGAATTTTCCCATGAACTGGAGCGCAAGGCGGAAAAGCTCTATGTTTATGCCCGTATGAGGCGGGATGAGGATAACGGCAATTCCCACTATCAAGCCCTCTTTGACCGGGTGCAGCGACTGAGTATAGAACTGGGCAGTGCCAGCGCCTATATTGTTCCGGAGATAATCAGCCTGGCCCCGGAGAAGATTCGAGCTTTTCTGGACGAAAATCAAGATCTGCAATTGTATTCGCGTTTGCTGGATGAATTGATGCGACAAAAAGAACATATACTCTCCCCGGAGGAAGAGCGCATATTGGCTATGAGTGCGGATTTGTCCCTGGCAGCCAAAAATATCTTTGGAATGCTCAATAATGCCGATATCAAATTCCCGGTAATTCAAGATGAAGAAGGCAAAGCGGTGGAGCTTACCAAAGGGCGCTATGGCAGCTTTATGGAGAGTAATGAGCGCCGGGTGAGAAAAGAAGCCTTTACGGCTTTATACGGCTCTTATGGTAAAGTAAAGAATACCCTGGCTATGAGCCTTGCTTCCAATGTCAAAAATGATATTTTCTATTCCCGGGTGCGCAAGTATCCCTCAGCTTTGGAAGCTTCGCTGGATCAGGATAATATTTCCCCTGAGGTTTATGAACGCCTGGTGGAGACGGTGCATAATAATATGGAACCCATGTATCGTTACCTGCGCTTGCGGAAAAAGGCTCTGGGTCTGGATGAATTGCATATGTATGACATCTATGCTCCGTTGGTTAAGGAATTTAAAAGCAAGGTAAGCTATGAGAAGAGCCAGGAAATGGTATTAAAGGCCCTGCAGCCCCTGGGAGATGAATACCTGGCAATTTTGCGGGGCGGGCTGAAGGGCGGCTGGATTGATGTTTATGAGAACGAGGGAAAGACCAGCGGGGCTTATTCCTGGGGTTGTTACGACTCCCATCCTTATGTTCTTATGAACTATGATGATAAACTGGATGATGTCTTCACCCTGGCTCATGAGATGGGTCATGCCCTGCACAGTTATTATTCTAATAAAAACCAGCCCTATGTTTACAGCCAGTATAGTATTTTCGTGGCGGAAGTGGCGTCTACGGTTAATGAACTGTTGCTTATTGATTATTTACTAGCTCAAAGCCGTGAACCCCGGGAAAAGGCCTATCTTATCAATCACTACCTGGAACAGTTCCGGGGAACCGTATACCGCCAGACCATGTTTGCCGAGTTTGAGAAGAAGATTCATGAGCGGGTGGAACAGGGCCAGACCTTGACGGCAGAAGGTCTTTGTCAGAGCTATCGTGAATTAAACCGATTGTACTATGGACCGGATACGCTATTGGATGAAGAAATAGATATGGAATGGGCTCGTATACCTCATTTCTATTCTGCCTTCTATGTTTATAAATATGCCACCGGTTTTTCCGCTGCGGTTGCTTTGAAGGAGCAGATATTGCAAGAGGGTAAGCCGGCCGTTGAGCGCTACCTGGAATTCCTCAAGTCAGGCAGTTCTGATTATCCGCTTAATTTACTTAGAAAAGCCGGGGTTGATCTTACTACCCCTGAACCGGTAGAAAAAGCCTTGCATCTTTTTGCCCGGTTGGTGACGGAAATGGAAAGAGTGTTGGATATTTGAGCATTGAGCCCCAACAGCAAGCGTCAGGCTAAAAAGCCCTGGCGCTTTTTTTGCTTAGTAAGGAAAATGAGGGGTAAGGAGTGAGGGGTGAGGGGTTATTAGTCGTCGGTAGTTGTAGCCCCTTGGGTCGTTGGGGGTTAATCAATTTTGAATAAGGTGCCTTTTATAACTGGCAATTAATCAGCGGCAAATAAATATTAAGATGCCAAAATGAACATATTATTATAGTAAACGGGTAACAAAAGAATTTTAGCTTTTTGCCACATGATAACGAGGAGGGGCCAGGAATTGGGCAATTTAAATACCGAAAGCCTCTTTGATGAAGTTTTAAGGGAAATAGCGCCTGAACTTGAGCAGTATTCCAACTATGATCTGCTTATAGGCATCCCTTTCCACAATGAAGTGGAGGCACTACCTTTAATACTGCAATCGGTAGACCAGGTATTACAATCCTGGATCGGCCGCAGGCAATTGATAGTCTGTGTAGGTGACAACTCGGGTCAGGCGGTTATGGATTCCATAAAAAAACTGGAATTGAAGCACCCGCATATTGAGTTCCTTTTACCCCGGGAAATAAGTGGCCGGGGCATGAGCATCAGAGCCATCATAGAAATAAGTGCGCGCCTGGATGCGGATCTGCTGGTTTTCAGCGCCAATATGGCTACCGAGAGGGGGCCGGGAATCGATGGAGCCTGGTTGGAAAGCCTTTTGACCCCCATACAGGGGCACTATGACCTGGTCCTGGGGAGCCTGCGCCGTCACCTGGGTATAGACAGTATCGCTCATATGCTGGCAGCTCCGGTTTTGGAGGCCTTTTATGGCAGCCGGGTGGGCGATCCCCTGGGAGGAACCTATGCTATATCCCACGATTTCTGTGAGGAACTGGCGCATGAAGCCCGTTTCTGGGGCGATAATATCCGGGGCTATGGGGTGGATTTTTGGCTATTGACCCGCGCTCTTTGCTGGGGCAAGAGTATTTGCGAAGTAAATATGGGAGGAGTTATAAAACCGCACAGTCTGGAAACCAGAAATAGAATTTTTTATGATAACCTCGGTACCATATTTGAAGCACTTAGACGGGATAGTGCCATCTGGCTGCAGGATCGCCTGGTAATCAAGGTAGCTGATATTTTAGCTCGTAGTGAAGTGAAGCAGCCCGATTTTGAGAGCTATTCATTTCCCGATCTCTGGCAGAGTTTTCAGGAAGGTTGCCACAAATACCGCAGCCTTTTGCATAGCTGTGATCATGAAAAGGAGATCGAAAAGCAATTACAACTGCCGCCGGAAAAATTTCACCTTTCGGATGAACTATGGGTTTCTGCCCTATTTTCCTTACTCCTGGCTTATACTTTCGATGAGCAAGCAGAGCGCCAGGAGATTCTGGCGGCCCTGACCACATTGTATAACGGGCGAGTGGCCAGCTATGTCCTGGAAATGCGCAGCTTCAGCGAGCAGCTGGGCTTTCTCACTACTCGCGAAAAGGATGCCATATTAGTAGGTAAGATGGACAATATACGACAATGCCTGTCTAACCGCTTCTGGCTGCTAAAACCGGAATTAAGCCGACAATGGCTGCACCGGCGGGAACAGGTCAAACCAGCCATAATTCCGCTAGGATATATGGAATATGTTCCAGGTAAACCCCTGGTAGTTCCTAAAAAAATTCTGGGAAAGGATCAGTGCTTGATTAACACGGATTGTATATTCCGGGAATTAAGAAAACGCTACGAGAATTCCTTTAATGCTTTCCTGGAGCAGGGATTAGCCGTAGATGTAAATGCTCCTCCCCCAACCATCGTGGCAGCCGTTAAGGATTTTATGGAGCGCTTGGAACAGAGCCTAGAGGAGCTTTTCCCCGGTGACCTGTATAACGAGCAAGGCTTGGAAGAATTCGTCGAGGCTCTTTTTGCGGTTTTCCCGCAGCATTCCATGTTTACGGTGGGGGAAGACCTCTTACGAGAAATGCTGGTGCGTTTCCCTCCGGTTAATATAATGATTCCTTTGGCCTGCTACAAACCGGCCGACTTGCTCAAGAAGATGGAAGCACGTGATGCTCTTACTTATGCCAACCTGGTGGAAGGTCGTTTGTATTCTGACCGAACCCTCTTATGGCTGTTGGATAATTTAAAACCGGAAAGTTTTCGCTGGGTGGATATAAAGCCTATCATTTTGAAAGAAGAACTGCACCCGGGGGAGTTGGCCCAGATACGCTTGTCCTATTTAAACCGGGTCACCGGTCGAATTACCATCAAGTATCTGGAAAAGGGAAAAGGAGGCCAATATCCTCGTTTAAGGTATTTCACCAGTATTATGCGGCGATTGGCAGTAGCCGAGAATTTTTCCCAGCTATTTCAGGTAATTGTACGAGAACGGAAAAACCTGGGTCTCAAGGTGGGCTATTCTTTACTAAAGCTGCAAAAAGGCGATGAGTTATCAGCCTTGAATATTTTTGAAAATCAACATCACCGTAAATTGGTTGAAAAGCTGAGATACCTGGCCAAAAGGTTATCAGAGCAGGCAAATGAAGAAAAATCTCGCATCTTTACCCTGATGGCTGATAGCTATGGGCTTAGTCAGGTTCTGGAGGATGAAACTTTCCTCACCTGTACAGCCTGGAGCTGGGCCAGTTATAGCTTCAAGGGCGGGATAAAGATCCCCACCCCCATGACTACCAGCGTAGAGAATCGCTGGTTCAATCACGATTTCCTGGAACTACTTTACCAGGAACTGGGTTACGACCCGAAAGAAATAACCCAGATTATCTTTCGCCTCATCCAGGCGAACAAAGGCGGGCAGAACCTCCTGGATACCCTCTTACCTGCTCGACCCCGGGATGTAGCGGTGGTGGTACAGGAAATCACCAATGAGCCCAGTAAATACTTGAAACGGTATGAAGGCAATCCCATTCTGGAACCGATTGAGGAACATGATTGGGAGTCAAAATATGTATTGAACCCGGGAGCTTTGCGGATTAAGGATAAGGTCTATTTGTTTTACCGGGCTGTGGGTAGTGACGGCATCTCACATATCGGCCTGGCCATTTCGGATGGTTATAAGGTCTTGGAGCGATTGCCTCGTCCTATTTTTTCCCCATCTACCGCAGAGGAGAAGAGGGGCTGCGAAGATCCCCGCTTAATTATTATAGAAGATAGAATAATCATGCTTTATACGGCTTATGATGGAAATATCGCGCAAATAGCCGCTGCTTCTATAAAAGTGGAGGATTTTCTGGCCGGCAAATATGAAAATTGGAAAAGGGATGGCCTGGCTTTCAAGAATATCTGGGATAAAGACGCTATACTATTCCCAGAAAAAATCAACGGAAAGTATGTTATTTATCACCGCATCGAACCCAGCATATGGGCTACTTATATGAAAGAAATAAGTTTTCCGTTAAAAGAAAACCATGCTATTATTATCGGTCCCCGTCCAGGACGAATGTGGGATTCGCTAAAAATCGGAGCCGGGGCGCAGCCTTTGAAGACCAAATATGGGTGGCTTCTGGTTTACCACGGGGTGGACTATAATTATGTATACCGCCTGGGGGTAATTCTGGTTGATCTAAATGATCCGGCCAAGGTAATTTACCGTTCACCCAATCCCGTTTTGGAACCAGAAGAAGACTATGAAATCGGGTTTTCTGGAGCCTGGGTACCCAATGTGGTTTTTACCTGTGGCGCAGTAGCGGCTACTGATAAGGAAGTACTGGAAGACAATGATGAAATACTGGTCTATTACGGGGCGGCTGATACCAGCATAGGAATGGCCCGGGCTACCCTGGCCGACCTGGTCCCGGAGGTCTTCCGAGTGGAGGTTAAGGTTTAGGTTTTTACAATAAAAATTAAGTTATAGTTAAAGCTGGTTCGATGAGTTCCAGCTTTTTCTTCTTTTATAGCCTCTCCTATTTCATGTTCGGTAATTAAGTTGACTACGCTGCAAAAACCCCTTTTGTTGTTGATGAAAAGTGAGTTAGTAGAAGCTTTAATAGTAAGATGTAGCAGGAAACAAATTAAATTTCTCACTTTACTAATACAATGGTTAAACAATGGTTACGACTTTTCTTACTAACCACCCATGGCTGTTGCATAGTTGATATCAATGGAAATTGCTGGGCAGGGGAGTAATGTAAAAAAAGAGAGATTAAGCAGGAAAAAGAAAATAGAAGAAGAATATGGTAAGGTACTAATTAAGCTTGATTGCTGTCCATGGAGGGAAATAATGGCGGGTAAAACGGAAAGTACTGAAAACAGTAAGAAAGCCAATACAAATAGCGAAATCTTATTTTATCCAGATGATGAGTCCCGGGAGACCCCAGGTGACAGCTTACGCTTTATGCTGGGGGCTTTCAAACATTCCAGCCAGGCCTTTTTGGCCGTCAATAAGGATGCTTCCTTTAAGGCGCTAAACCAGGCCCTCCATAATACTTTAGGATATAGCCGGCAGGAACTAAGGTTGTTAAATGAGCGCGAAGATCTTAAAGCAATTATACCTGCAATAATTGCCGAATATGAGGTTTCTGGGCCAGGAATAAAGAAAAACAAGCTAAAGATTGCTGGCAAAAATGGTGAAGATTTAATGCTAAAATTTGTGGTTAACCGTAGCAGTGATGGCCGATATTACTATATATTTGTGGATGATATCAGCGAGCAGGAACAGGCTGAAATAAAATTAAGAGAGTCGGAGGAGCGCTTTCGTTTGATTGCGGATAATGCCTTCGACCTTATTACCTTAATTGACCCCAGGACGCATTGCTATCGATATCTTAGCCCTTCTCATCATAGGATGCTGGGTTATTCGCCAGAAGAACTGATAGGAAAAAACTGCTTTGAACATATGCACCCGTATGACCGTGCCCGGGTTAGCAAAAAGCTGGAAGAAGGATCAAGAGCGGGCCATGGCCGGGCGCAATACCGCTCATCAAAAAAAGACGGATCCTATATTTGGTTGGAAGCGATAGGTAGAGTAATTTGGAATGAGCATGGAGAAGAAGAAATATTGCTCGTTACTCGGGACATCAGCGAACGGAAAATGGCGGAGGACGCACTTAAAGCATCGGAAGAAAGCTATCGCTATATAGTGGACTCTGCTGCTGATGGAATAACCGTAGTTGATTGTGACAGCTACCGTCCTAAATACATAAATCCCGCCCTGGAAAGAATGTTGGGTTTTTCCAGCAAAGAGTATCGCCATGTAAACCTGTTTGATCGGGTTCACCCGAAAGACCGCGAAAGAGTTTTTAAGGCAGTAAAGGAAGGGGAGAAAAGCGGATATAACAGCGCTGAGTTTCGCTTTCGTAAAAAAGACGGGAATTATATCTGGCTGGATACCAATGGCAAAATGCTATACCGGGACGGCCAGGCCGAATGGCTCTGTATATCCCGCGACATCAGCGACAGAAAACAGGCCGAGGAGGAGTTAAGGTATTCGGAAGAAAGATACCGCATAATTGCTGATAGCTCCTTCCTGATGATTTCCACAGTTTGTCCTGATAGCAGGCAATATATATATTGGAATTCCACGGTTTATAAAATCCTGGGTTTAACTGCAGAAGATCTGTTGGAGCGGGATTTATTTTATTGGGTTCATCCCGAGGACCATGCCCGGGCTTGCTCTGCATTTCAGGAAGTCCTGAAAAATGGTGAGGGAAGCTGTGAATGCCGGCATCAAAAGAAGGATGGTTCCTATATATGGATTGAAGCCCAGGGAAAGCTTATAAGAAACCCCGCCGGCAAGAAGGAAGTGCTACTTTTTGCCCGGGATGTGAGCGAACTCAAAGAGGCCCGGGATAAATTGCAATGTCAGCTTGAGGAGCAGCAGGAGTTGATTAACAACCTGAACGAGCTTTTCTATATTTACGGGCCTGATTTTCGCCTGCGTTTTGTCAACCGCAAGACGATAGAGAGTTTAGGTTACAGCCGGGAAGAGATGATAGGCAAGTCGATTTTTGATTTTGTCCCTGCAGAAGACCTGGAATTGGTTAAAGCTCGCGTACTAGAACGCGAACATTGGGGGGAGGTAAAAACCTATGAACACCGGGTCTTGTGCCGGGATGGCCGGATACTACTGCTGCGGGTAAAAGGTTCCTTAATTATGAAGGGAGGTAATCTTGAAGGGGTACAGATTCTGGCCGAAGATATCACAGAGCAGCGTAGGATGGAGAAAGAAATGCTCAGGCTCGCCCAGTTGCAGACAGTGGGGGAAATGGCTGCGGGGATCGGCCACGAAGTAAGAAATCCCATGACAACAGTAAAGGGCTTCCTGCAGCTAATGTCCCAAAACACAGAATTAACCAAATACCAGGCATATTTTGATACTATGTTGGAAGAACTGGACCGGGCTAATTCCATTATTTCAGAGTTTTTGTCCCTGGCCAAGAATAAAATGGTAGATCTTCATAACTTAAATCTGAATGATATCATAAGGCAATTGTACCCTTTGCTTTTAGCTGATGCCATGATATCCGACAAGTATATCCTATTGGAATTAGGGGAAATCACTAATTTACTTTTGGATGATAAAGAGATGCGCCAGCTTATTATTAACCTGGTTCGCAATGGGCTGGAAGCCATGGAAGGTGGACAGAGTTTGGAGATTAGTACCCGGCTGGAAGCAGAAGAAGTGATATTATCGATAAAAGATCAGGGCAAGGGAATTGATAAAAGTTACTGGGGAAAGCTGGGCACACCCTTTTTTACTACCAAAGATAAAGGTACGGGCCTGGGCCTGGCTATATGCTATAGCATTGCCCGCCGGCACAATGCCAGCATCAGGGTAGACAGCAGCAACCGGGGCACTACCTTCGAAGTCTGTTTCAAAATGGAACTGCTAGAGGGAATATTGGAATTTCAATATTGATATTCCCTTATCTACCCCATTTTCCCTATGAAGACTGGTCAATATCAACTTTCTTCTCGATAAAATTCTCCATAAGTTTATCACTTAACAATAAAGATAAAACCGCTTCCGCTCCTTGGTTCAAATTAACCCCTTCCCGAGTAATAGCATCATAACAGCCGCCCGTTTCTGCATTATAGAGAGATAAGCCATGAATATTATGACCTCGGTACCATTTATGCGCCAGGATGGCCAGCTCTAAAAACTCAATTTCTCCTATGCTTTCATAGGCTTCCATACAGGCAAAAGCAGTAGAAGCGGCATCTACTGGTTGCTGGTCAAAAAGAGCTATTTCTTGATCGCGAAAATACCAGCCATCATTACCTATAATATTGAGATAACCCTGGCGAAAAAGTATACTATTCAAAAAATTAAGGGAGTCATAGCCTATTTTTAGGGCTCTTTTATCAGCAGTTTGCTGGTACAGTGCAAACATGGCCTGGGGAAGAATACCATTGCAGTAAGTAAGGTATTCTTCAAACCACAACCATTTTTGGGAATGTTGCCCTTGATATAGATTGATTAAGAACTCTCCCAGCTTTTTTATGAAATCCTGCTGCCTTGTTCCCAATCCGGACCATTGGCACTTGCACAGGCCAATTAAAGTATAGGCAATAGCCCGGGGTGATTGAAAAGAAAAGGCCCGGGGCAGGTTTCTTAAGAGCATTTCCTGGCATTTCTCACTTATTTCCGGCCAGGGACTGGAACTCCCCAGGCTGCAGGCCAGCAGAGCCCGCCCCACACTGTCATCGGAATTAAAAAGGGAAGAGTACTTACCATCCCGCATAAAATTGGACCAGCTTCCATCTTTATGCTGGGATTGATAGAGAAAAGAAGTATAGCAAATGGCATATTCGCGACCTCCCGGCATCTCCATGGCAAGTATCAAGGCCCGGGCATTGTCATCCAGGGTAAAACCGCTGGTAGGATCCGCTGTATCCAGATGAGAAAACTGCAAAATGCCGTTTCCCCGGCTCATTTCTTGCATATGTCTATAGTCTGGCATAACTAATCCTGGGCTCCTTTGTTAATGGAGTCTCGGCTAATAACTTTTCGAACAGGCGAGTGTATTGTTGCCCAACACTGGGCCAACTCCAGCTCTTACCGAGTTTTAAAGCATTATATTGCAGGCTTTGTTTAAGATCCGGGTTTGTAAGAATCCTTTTCATTAGCCCAGCCAGTTCTTCAGGGTCTGCTTCGGCGGCTAAAAGACCTCTTCCACCGCTTAGGAATTCACAAGCATAAGCATAAGAGGTCGATACTATTGCCCGGCCACAGCCTATGGCGAAAGCCATGGTTCCGCTTACGGCCTGGTCCTTATTGGGATAGGGGCTAAGGTAAATATCACTCATATAGAGGTATTCGCCCAGCTCTTCATCACTCAAAAATTTATTGACAAAAACGACATTATGCTCCAATCCCAGTTTAACTACCATATCTTCCAGCATATGCCGGTATTTTTCACCTTCCTGCTTTTTTAGCATGGGATGAGTCTGGCCCAGGATTAAATAAGTTGTTTGGGGATGTTCTTTTACGATTTGAGCTATAGCCTGGATGCCAAGCTCCAGGCCTTTCCCCGGTCCTATAAGTCCGAAGGTGCTTATTAAATCCCGCCCTTGCAGGCCGTATTTTTCTTTTAAGCTATCTTGTGTTTGTTCTTTGAATTCCGGTACCCCATGAGGTATTACCTGGATAAGCTCGGGTGGAGCTTCATAGAGGTCGGAGAGGAGATGCTCCGAACGCCTGGTCATACAAACGATAGCTGAAGCCCGCGAACAAAGGTAATTTAAAACCTGCTTCTGGCGTTTGGAGGGCCGGGGTAGAACCGTATGGGTAATAAGGACAAAGGGTTTATGCAGGAGTCGCACCAACTCCGCTATATATTCGCCCTCCATACCTCCGTAAATCCCGTATTCATGTTGTATTATTATCAACTCCAGCGGTGCTTTATTTAAATAATTGGCTGCTCGTATATATGACTGTTTATGGTTTTGCTTCAGATTAAAAAGCACTTCGTCTGTATAATGGTATTGATAACTATTATCCGATACGGCCATTACCTTTACTTCATTACCATTGATTAACAGGCTGTTGCGTAAATCCATGGAAAAGGTGGCGATACCACATTGTTTGGGGGGGTAGGTTCCCAGATTGAGTAGGATCATTACTCTACACTCCTTTATTAAACAAAGATACTTATTTAAATCTTCCCGTAATAAACAATTGACTATACCTGATCTTGAAATTCGCTCTTAGGATAATTGTAAACGGGAGTAAAGGAAAACTCGGCCGGGCTTGATTCATCATCCATACCCAGGGATTGCAGGTAGCCAAATAGCTCGGCTTTTATCTGCTCCAGAGCTTCAGGACTATTGCCCTCACAACGAACAATTAATTCAGGACCGGTATTGGAGGCCCTCACCAGACCCCAACCTTGCGGAAATAGTATGCGGGCCCCATCAATTACTATTAATGGGTATTTAAGCTTAAAATATTCCCGTACTTTATCCACTATAAAGAATTTTTCCTCATCACCCACCGGAATTCTTATTTCCGGAGTAGAATAGTAGCGGGGTACATCAGAGAGCATTTCACTAATATTCTTCTCGCTGTGCGAAAGCAACTCCAAAAGGCGGGCGCCAGCATAAAGGGCATCATCAAATCCATAATAATCATCGGCAAAAAACATGTGCCCGGACATTTCTCCGGTGAAAACCGCATTGATTTCTTTCATTTTGGATTTAATAAGTGAATGCCCGGTTTTATATATTAAAGGTTTACCTCCCAGGCGTTCAATTTCATCGATTAATGCCTGGGAACATTTTACTTCTACAATGCACTCACAACCGGGATATCGGGGCAGTATATCACGCCAGAACAGGATCATCAACATATCTCCCCAGATCATATTTCCCCTGGCATCTACCACTCCCAGGCGGTCTCCGTCTCCATCTATACCAATACCTAAATCTGCTCCGGTTTTCTTTACTTCTGCCACCAGGTCCACCATATTTTGGGGGTCTACCGGATCCGGGTGGTGATGGGGAAAACTAGGATCAGAGTCGCAATAGAGTTCGCTAACCTCACAACCCAGGCTGCGAAAAACCTGGGGAGCAAGAGTGGAAGCGGTTCCATTACCGCAGTCAACTACTAGGTGAGCTGTGTTGGGGCCCATTTTAATTTTACTTTTAATCATTTCTATATAATCAGGGATTATGTCTATCGTTTCCAGCTTTCCCCGAGGTCCGGCAAAAAAGTCTTGCCTTTCAATTCGTTGTCTGATATTCTGAATCTCTTCGCCAAAAATAGTATGATCCCCTAAAAGAAGTTTGCAGCCGTTGTATTCGCCGGGGTTATGACTGGCCGTTATCATTATGCCGGCTTTAATATCCAGATGCCGGGAGGCAAAATAAAAAACCGGGGTAACCACCATACCCAGATCAACCACATCACAACCGGAGTCCAGAATAGCTTCAAGCGCTAACTCCCGCAGGTGGGGAGAAGATAGGCGGTTATCCCTGCCTAGGAGGATTTTACTGTGTCCTTTTATGATGGCATGAGTAGCAAAAGCTCGGGCAATGTCCAACATAAGCGAGTCGTTCAACTCATCTGGGACTATTCCTCTAATATCGTATTGCCTAAAAATCTTTTTTATAGCTATTTCCTCCTCAAAGAGTTAGTACGAAAAGTGAGGAGTGAGGGGTAAGGGGTGAGGGTTTTGTTTATTTCCTGCTACATCTTACCATTCAAGCCCCTACTAAATCACTTTTCATCGGTGGTTAAGGCCCCTGAGCCATGGGGGGTATTATGAAGATAGAATTTCTCCTGTTTTCATCAGTGGTTATGGCCTAATCGCTTTACCTCCCTATAAAAGGTCAAAACGTTTCTTTTCCTGCAAGAATTCAACAATTTCGCGTATATCCTGAGCCCTATTACGGTTAGCCACCAGAACCAGATCTTCGCTTTCCACCAGCAATAGATTATCTACTCCGAAGAGTACTATAGTTTTTTCTTTCTGTTTTATAATGCAGTTATTGCTATCAATGAGCAAAACATCATTGCCGTTGCAAACATTGTTTTTTAGATCCGGAAGATATATTTCCGCCAGGGCATTCCAGTTTCCCAGATCACACCAGCCAAAATTGGCCGGAACCACAGCCATAGAATCTGATTTTTCTGCTATTCCATAATCCAGGCTGATTTCGGGGAGCAGGGGATAGGAATCAAGGTACTTATCGAAACCGAGGATCAGTTTTTCATATATTTCTGGGAGGTGGGTTTTAAATTGATCACAGAGGGTTTTAGCTTGGCTAATATAAATACCGGCATTCCACATGTGACTTCCTGAAGCCAGATAAGAATTGGCAGTTTCCGGATCGGGTTTTTCGCAAAAAGAATTAACAGAAAAAACGCCGGGGATTTCGCCTATTTCCCACTTGGTTTTCTCTATGTAACCATAACCGGTTTCCGGACGGCTGGGGGAAATGCCTATGGTAGCCAGGTGACCATTTTGGGCGGCCATACAAGCTCGCTGGACGCTGTCGATAAAAGCTTCAGTATCCAATACATGATGATCAGCCGGGAAAAATCCCAGTATCTCGTCTTCCCCCTCTCCATAATAACGGGTTAATACCAGACCAACCGCGGGAGCAGTGTTTTTTCCTTCGGGCTCACTTAAGATTTCAATCTTTTCTTTATCGCTACGCTGCTGTACCAGTTCATTGATACCAGGCAGAAGGCTATCATTGGTAATAATGATCACCCGGCTGGAACCTGCTGTCATCAGTCGATCAATGGTATGATCCAGCATGCTTTTACCATTAACAAATTTACACAATTGTTTGGGTCGTGTTTGTCTGCTTTCCGGCCACAAGCGAAGGCCCTTCCCTCCGGCCAAAACTACTGCTATCATAGGAAACCTCCGTTTACTCCTGACATTAATTCTATGCTTAGGCTTTCCCCAAATATTACCCTGATTTAATTATGCAAGGGCTCAAATCCTTAAGATTTTAGCATTGCAATCTGATTTTTTAGATGGACCGCTCCTTTAACTCTTAACTAGTATGGCTTTTTGTTGAGGATTTTATAACGAGGTGAAATATATTCCCCGCTTCTTTAGGCGGTCGATTATTAACAAAACAGACGGCGGGTTCTAATCCCCTGCCTCGTTGCAGCGGTGTGTTGAAACTGCTTAAGCAGTTTCTTCCGATGCTTAAAATTATCTTTATCGGTGATAATGCTTAATTTAAAAGAGCTCTCCCGGGGAAAAATAGATTAATAGCAGGGAGGTAATTTAATGATTTTAAATAAATTTAGTTTAAAAACTGATAGGCAAGCTGAGGAACCGGTAACATTGAAGGATATTGGCGGTATTTTGCTGGGTTGTTTCATCCTAGCTGCTGCCATACAGGGAATATTGATTCCGGCACAGCTCTTGACCGGGGGAGTTACTGGGATAGCCATTATCCTGAACTATCTAACCTCGATTGACGTTTGGCTATGGTATATGCTTCTTAATATACCCATATTTATTGCCGGGTATCGCCTGGTTAGCCATCGTTTTGCCATTTACAGCTTAATCGGTACTTTTGCCCTTACTGCTTTTTTGGCTTTACTTAAACCCGTCAACCTGGGCATAGAAGAAACTATTTTGGCCGCAATTTTTGGTGGAACTATGGGCGGAATAGGCACTGGTATTATATTTCATAGCAAAGGTTCTTCCGGTGGACTTGATATTATTGCTGTAATCATCAAACGCTACTGGGGTTATAATATAGGGCAAACCTTTTTTGCCGCTAATCTGCTGGTGATTTCGCTTTTTCTCTTATTATCCAGTTTGGAACTGGCCCTTTTCTCAGTGATTGGTATCTATGTTTCATCTAGAATGGTGGACCTGGTAGAATCCGGGCTTAATATTAGCCGGACTGCTATGATCATTTCTAAGCAGCATGAAGAAATCGCCTATGGCATACTGCATAATCTGCAGCGGGGTTGTACTTATTTAAGCGGGACAGGTGCCTATTCCAGTAAAGAGGAAAAAATAATTATGACTACAGTAGGTAAAACGCAACTCCCTCGCTTGAAGGAAATCGTATTTCAGATCGATTCCCAAGCCTTTCTAATCATTAATGAAACTATTGAGGTTTTTGGAAAAGGCTTTAAACCAAGCGGAAGAGAATACTAAGGGGAAGCTTTACTCAGTCTTTTAACTATAACAAATATTCATTTCAAACATTCCTCAGCATGTGCTATAGTTATAGCGATTAAAATTAGCTATTATCTGCTCGTCTTGGCTGAAATAAACGAGGAGTGTTTTTAATGAAATCCATATATTTGGACAATGCGGCTACCTCTTTCCCCAAACCAGAGAGTGTTTATAGAGCGGTAGACTTTTGTCAGCGTAACCTGGGAGGTAACCCGGGACGCGGCAGCAGCCGAGAAGCGCTCAAGGCTGGTTCGCTTCTGCTTGATGCTCGGGAGGCCCTGGCAGCCTTATTTAATATTCAGGATAGTGCTCAAATTGCTTTTTGCTCCAATGTTACTGAAGCACTTAATACCGGGCTTAAGGGTATATTGAAACCCGGTGACCATATAATTACCACCAGTATGGAGCATAATGCGGTAGCTCGTCCTCTCTTTCAAATGTCAAAGGAGGGAGTGGAATGGACGGCAGTAAAGTGCGAACCCGATGGCAGCCTGGATCCGGAAGAACTGCGCCGGGCGATTAAGCCCCAAACACGGATGATTTGTGTTTTACATGCATCTAACCTTACGGGCACCGTGATGCCGGTCAAGACTATTGGGCAAATAGCTCGGGAAAACGGGATATTGTTTATGCTGGATACGGCACAGACGGCGGGAGTATTAAGGATTGATGTTGAGGAATTTAAAATTGATATCTTGGCATTTACCGGCCACAAAGGGCTATTGGGGCCACAAGGGACCGGAGGAATATATCTAAGACCTGGCATTGATATCAAACCACTCAAAGAAGGCGGAACCGGCTCATTTTCCGAATACCTGGAACATCCGGATTTTATGCCGGATCACTTGGAAAGCGGTACTCTCAACACCCCAGGCATAGCGGGTCTCCTGTCAGGGGTTAATTTTATTAGGGAAATTGGAATGGAAAATATCCGTAAGCATGAGCAGGAACTTACTCAGTTGTTAATCGATGGCCTTAAAGAGATACCAGGAATATCGTTGTACGGACCTGATGACATTAACCAGCGGACAGCTGTTTTAGCCTTTAATATAGCAGGAATGGATTGTGGTGAGTTGAGTATGACCCTGGACTATGAATATGGGGTTATAACCCGTTCCGGTCTGCACTGTGCACCCCTGGCACATGCTACACTAGGAACCATTCACAACGGTGCATGTCGTTTTAGTCCCGGCTTTTTTAATACCAAAGAGGAAATAGAAGCGGTAATAAAAGCCGTTCATAAGCTGGCTCGTAGGAACTAATAAAAAAAAGAAACCACCAGCAAATTGCAGGTGATTTCGATTAAATATTAGATATAATAGCAAAAGATTCGTAAGGACTACATTCTATACAATAAAATAAAATGATTATTTTAAAATGGGTCCAGGCAGTGGCAACACTGCTCTACCAAAAGCGGTATTGAGTATTATAGCTGCAGCCAGATAGATGGCTAAAAGTCCACCTGCCAGGAGGAAGTTTGCCGCTATAGGACCATAAGAATGGCTCAGCCATCCAATGTCCATAAAAGCAACAAAGAATACACCTATATCCAGAATCAAGACTATCAGGCTCATTACCAGAGGAGATTGCTTAAGATAGGCCGGGGTCCATAAAATAAGGGTGAGCCAAAGAACCATCCAGGCCCAGCCATCAATATGGGCATCCATGGCCCAACCGTTCACAGCTGCGAAATACTTGAGGATAAACTCCAAGCCACCTACCAACATGAAAAAGGCCGAGAAAAACAGGAACACGTTACCACCTGTAGTCGATCCCTCTTTTAGCTCGATTACGGCAACTGTAAACTGAACAACAAAGCCACCTAGCAACCATATTCCCATCAGGGGAATACAACTATGATCGACTGTTCCTGAGAGCACCGCATAAAAAACAAAACATGCTATTCCTAGAGCTACCAACCCTGCCGGTGCCGGATTTGCCCAACCACCATTTCCTGACATTAAAAACTCCTCCTTTTTATAATGTTCATCTTTGCTTTATATTCCTCAAAAGGAAAGGTATTCTAGAAATCACCTCCTTGGGAAGAATTTGCTCTAAGGTGTTGAAGGTAAGCCTTCGCCTTGAAGCCAGTAACAAAAAGAAAAATGATGATTGGGTTGAGATTATTTAATACTGCTTAAAATCTGGTGATACTGGTGATGGATATAGAGTTGATTTGCTTTTGAGAAAGAAAATGGAATGGGTTATTATTTCATATAGATATGATAGAAAATAAAAAGGGCAGTTTCTGCAACTCCTTGATTACTTGGGAATCGGCCTGCCTTCTATTGTAGGTAATATACATAGAAGAAAACTCCTCCTCAGATTTTGTCCTTAATCACCTTATATAGGTTAATGCTTGGAAAACCTTGGTAGCAAAATCAGGCACTTTGTCTCTCTCTATAAGATATTCGTAGTGCTTTCATTGTATGAAGAACTAGCGTAATTTGTCAATACTATTATCCTGAATTTTTAAAAAATTTGCAATATTCGTCCATGCGTTGGGAAAAGGTTAAGGATTATGTAAAGCTTATTTTTATCAGTATAATTGCAAAATAGATAGTAAAATACAGATAAAACTTAAGTAAGTATATACCGTTTTATTAGGCTATCAAATATACTTAAATAAGCTTGATTACTCCAAACCCTTTATTATCTTAAGGAGGTTAAAATTTGTTTCCCCAAAGTAACGAACTTGAAGCTTATATTTGCCTAATAGCTGGCGGCAGCCGGGGGATTGGTGCTGCTATTGCGCGGGCGGTTGCGGCTAGGGGAGCGAGTGTAATTATTAACTACCGTTCTTCGGAATTGGAGGCCCTGCGCCTGGCTCGCGAATTGAGAGAGAAAGGCGCTGGGGTTTTGGCGATAAGAGCAGATTTGAGCCGGGAAAACGAAGTGGAAAGGATGTTTACCCGTATTGAAGCCGAAATGGGAAATGTGAATGCCCTGGTATATAATGCTGGCATTTCCCAAAGGGGATTGCTTATTGAATGCAGTGAGGAACAGTGGGATCGTGTTATGGATACCAACTTGAAAGGAGCTTTTCTATGTTGCCGCCGGGCACTTCCCTATATGATTAGAGAACGTTTTGGCAGAATAATTAATATCGCTTCTGTACTGGGAATAACCGGTGCCTCTTATGAGTCCATATATTCTTCTGCCAAGGGAGGCTTAATTGCTCTTACCCGCTCGTTGGCTCAGGAAGTTGGGCCATCGGGAATTACTGTAAATGCTATTGCCCCCGGGCCGATCTTTACAGATATGTTGCGCGAGGAACTTGATGAAGATGAAATGGCTGATCTGACCCGAGAGATACCAGTCGGCCGGTTGGGTTGTCCCAAAGATGTCGCTGCCGCTTGTGTTTTTTTACTGGGACGAGAAGCTTCGTTTATCAATGGCCATATACTTTCGCTTGATGGTGGATGGAAACCATAAACGGTGCCAGGCACTTAAGTTGTTAAGTTATTAACCAAGGGTTATATATTTTCACCGGTTTTCCTCGCCTAGTAGTGAAGCTTTGCCCTGAAAAACCGGCTGGCTATATTTATCATTTATTTCTACCACATATATGCTGCGGGGTCGTAAAGCTGGGAACGGGAAGCTTACCTGGCAACTCAAACGCTCCACCCGCTTGATACGCTCATGCAACAAAAATTTCCAATCACGAAAACTATCCTCATTCATTACCATTATTAGCTGCTGCTCGTGCTCGTGCTCGGTATAAAGAGTAGCGATACCGGGGTATCTATTAATATCGTTATCGCCGCTTTTCTTACTGTCCAACATCTGGTAAGGATGTTCCAGAAAAGTCAGTAAATAGGGCAGGGGCTTGTTTTCCAGGGGCAATTTATCATCTATTAAAACTATACTTTCATGCCCCTGTGACATTTGGCGGGTCAGCTTGACTACTTCCAGAGCCAGGCGGTTTGATTCATTGGTATTGAGCCTTTCGCTGCAATAGGAGTAATAGGGGAATAGCTGGGCAGTGGCCAGAAACAGTATCAGTGTAGCTGTGATGATATTTACTGTTTTTTTCTGGCTGGTCCTACTCTGTATTTTACGGATAATTTGAACCAGGCCATAAGCAAGAAGAATGAGGGCACAAATAAGCAGGGGCATTATATAGCGGGTAGCCAGGTAGAATACATAGCGTTTGTTAAATAAAGGCATTATGAGTACTCCCCCCAGGAGCAGCCACAGGGGGAGGCTCTTTTTTTCTTTAATGGAAAAATAAGCCCCGGTGCCGATCAAAAACAGAGATAAAATAAAGAGGGGATGAAGACTATACTGCCAAAGCTCTCCATAGTTCCGGTAAATGGAAGTGACTGAACGAATCAATTCAACTACTAGTTGGGCCATATTATGCAAGTAGGAATCAATACTCAAATTCTGCTCCAGAGCATAGGATTTGTTGCTTAGCCATTTGAAACTCCCTCCAAAAGATAGCAAATTATAGTAAATCATATTGACGTAGCCACAGAGGAAAGAGAGAGCAGCAAGCAGGTAGTAGTGAAATGGTATAGCAAAATTCCGGAAAGTGATAGCCAAATAGACCACTACTACCAACAGGTAAATAATTACCGAGGAGTGGGTCTGCAAGGTGGCTGCCCATAAAAAGGCGGCCAGAACCAAAAGTCTACCGCTTTTCTCTTGTTCAGATTTGAGCGTCACCAGCAGAGCCAGGGTAAAGAAGAAGGGGGTGGTGCAGTTGGCCCAGGCCATGTGGCTAAGCAATATATGCATACCATTGGTCAGCAAAAGAAGGGCGGCGATCAACCCACTGCTCTCACCAAATAAATGCTTCCCCAAGCGATATACCAAATAGACAGAGAGGGAGGAAGTAATAGCAA
>Ga0123326_1000742_pt1 | contig 31109 bp, 28 predicted proteins | sample BioC13SIPDNA_FD_89739 | JGI IMG/M metagenome (GOLD analysis project Ga0123326, IMG submission 89739) | Anaerobic biogas reactor microbial communites from Washington, USA - Biogas_R1_A C13 SIP DNA | ecosystem: Engineered > Bioreactor > Anaerobic > Unclassified | place: Washington, USA | collected...
AGTTTCAAGGCTTGATACTGCGTAAACCATTCCAAACGCCCTTCTTCGGATTGTTTGAGTTCACCGCTTAAGCTTTTGGCCTTGAAAACAAAGAAAATGATCCCAGGTTTTTCAGCCGTTTCAACGATGATTTGTGCCACAGAAATCAGCTTCTCAGCCTTGAGACCTGTTTCTTCCTGCAATTCCCGCCTGGCTGCTTCCAAAACACCTTCACCCTCTTCAACATGACCGCCGGGACCGTTCCAGAGGTTGGCCCAAATTTTTTTGTTGCTTGCGCCCTCAAGCAGCAAAACATGCCCTTTATCATCCACGGGGAAGATCAGGACGCGTGGAATCAAGGTGTATCTGTCTTTTTGGATGACCTGGTTTTCTATACCCATCTGATTGACCAAGCCCAGGCGTTGTAGCGCCTGGGCTCAAAATTTCTGTTAGTGCAGGAACATCGGAAGCCCAAGCACTTCACCCACCTTGGGTCTATATCTCTCGATGTCGTAGTATTTGTCAACATCAACGTGACGTTTACCACTGATGACAGTTTCCAGCGGAACGGTGATATATCTCCCGTCGTCAATACCCACCAACTTGCCATGTTCTCCTCTTTGTGTCATCTGCAAAGCCATGAGCCCAAAGTTCATTGAGACCATCCGGTCCAATATGTCAGCCGGACCGCTTCGCACCAAATAGCCTAACTGTTGGTACATGGTGTTGTAGCCAGAGATAGCTTTAATTTGCTCCGATAACATTTCTCCCACGCCGCCTAATTTGCGATGACCGTAGGCATCAGGCTCGCCGGTTTCAATGATCTGACCTCCGATAGGAATCGCTCCTTCAGAGATTACGACCATGGAATAATGGGAAGGACTACGCCTTTTATCCTCAGCAAGCATATTAACCAGTTTTTCAACATCAAAGGGTACTTCACAAATAATGGTTCGCTCAACGTGAGAAAGATAGCCGGTGATCAGGGCTGTTTCACCTGAATTGCGACCGAAAAGTTCCACAATACCAATGCGTTCATGCGAACCAACAGAACTGCGGAAATTTGTGATCAGGTTGACACCACGGGTAATAGCGGTTGAAAAACCGATGCAGTAATCCGTCCCCAGGACATCGTTATCCATGGTCTTGGGAATGGCTACGATCGGAAAACCTTCCTTATCCAAGCGGGCGGAGTAACTCAGCGTATCATCGCCACCAATGGTGATCAAGGAATCAAGCTTGAGGTGATCCAGGACCCGTTTTACGTGATCTGTATAATCCTTGATGCCCGTTTCAGGATCGATAACTTTGCCTTCACTACTATTCAACAGAAATTCAGGTGTATCCTGAACGCGGACTTTTGAAGGATTTGTGCGGGATGTGTGCAAAAATGTACCTCCAACGCGGTCAACCTTGCGGACCATGTCCGGAACCAAATTTCTGATGTATGTTTCGTGGGTCGAATAATCATTGAGATCATAGGCCAGTAAGCCTAACCAACCTCTGCGGATACCAATAATTTCAATATCCTCATCCACACTTTGCAAAACAACAGACTTGATTGCGATGCTTAATCCCGGGACATCCCCTCCACCCGTTAATATTCCAATTCTCTTCTTAGCCATAATTCTCCTAAAAACAATTAATTTTTTAACTCGACCAGAGCCTTTGGGCTTGCTGTAGCCCACCATCGGAACCACTGTAGACCAATAAAAACAAGAAATGGTACCAAAATTAAGATAGCAGCATGCTCTCTCGGAAACTTTTCAAGTGGGTCAAGCACCAAGCGCCAGGAAAAAATACCGACGGAAAGAAAACTAACCCAGTGGATGATTTTACCAGAAAGAGGCCATTTTTCACATAAATATTTCATGACAGTAAATAGCGCGGGCAAAACCAACAAAAAGGCAGATCCTTCTGAGAACAAATTAAAGAAGTAGCTCAAGGTCAGCGTAAGCATCAGTTTCCATTGGATCGTTCTCTCGTTTTTCCCACTTAGTCCGTACCACTCAACCAGCAACATGATGAAGCTTGCCAGGTGCAGCCCGATTGAAATTTGGTTGCTAGCTCCCGGAAAACTCCTTGAAAATCCCATCCAGGGAGTATCCAGCCAGGTTAAGTCTGGATTCAACTGAATAATGTTTGCGAACCAATCCGGGATCCAACCAGGAAATAGGATCAGCGTAATCACCAGCAAAAAGGCAAGACCGATCAGAAACAGTTTCAAAAGTGAAGAATCTCTTTTGCCGCCCAAATAAATCATCAGAAAAACAGTGATAAACAAAGCTATCGGGTTCATCCAAAATGCCAGGAGCAGGAAAAAACCTGCTTGATTTCCCTGCATCTCGAAGGCAAGTTTGATAGCCAATAGGGTAAACATGACGAAAACAGGAGCCATGCTGGCGCTTAAGCCAGCCCGGACAAATGGATAAAACAAAGCACCCAACAAGCTAGCTAAGACGATTTCAACCGGTCGCATTTTCAAACCTGAAAGGTGAATAGCCAAATAAATTGAAACCACAACGCTTAATTGTGATAGTGTCATCCAAATTGCTTTGGCGATTCCATAAGGAACAAAGCTGATTGGAATAAAAAAGAAAACGTACCAGGCAGGATCTAAAAACTGATCTAAATTTCTCTCATCAGGGCGATCTCCGGTTGAATCTAACAACTCAATGGTCGCCAAATGCGTTTCTTCACTATAAGGAGACCAACCTTCTTTCATCCAGGAACTGGCTGCTGTCCACCTTGAAGCGAAGTGGTCTTCCAAATCTGTTGCTTGATCGATCCTGACATTTAAAAAGGTCATTCCGACCATGAATAGAATGATCAGAAAAGGTACCCAATAATTGGCTGTTTTTCGTAAAAACAAGTTATCCTCAATAAATCAATAAAAACGTTTCATCAATTATAGACAAAATCAAGAAGCTGAAAAAACGCATATAAGCAAATCTGGGCTTATTATTGTCAAATTCTCTATGGCTACGCGCATTTTGCTGGCATTATGACATCAATTCCCAAGAATGCTTGAAATTCGATCAAAAATATTGTACTCTATTGAAATGCGAATAACGACAAAACGAAAAGGCGAAATACTACATGGCACGACTTAACAATACAACAGTTCCAAAAGAAGAATCCCAATCCAACGCAATCTTAAGACTCCTAGAATTTGGCAAAAAGAAAACTTTTGTCACCTACGACGATATCCTGCGTTTCTTCCCGGAAGCAGAACAGGATCTGGACTCTTTGGAGGAGGCTTACAACGCCCTGCTAAACGCAGGTATCAACTATACGGAAGAAGCCCCTAACCAGGAAGAACCGGATGAGGAAGAACTAAATGAAACCCTGAAGGAAGAAGAAACCCTTCCAAGGGACGACCTGGCAAACATCGATACGGATGACACGATCGGGCTTTACCTCAAGGAGGTCAGCCGTGTGCCACTTCTCAGCAATATTGAAGAGGAAGTGGTTTTGGCAAAACGCATTGAAGCTGGTCGGGAAGCGCGAGCTGAGTTAGCCAAAGGTAATCTCAGTTCTGCCCGCCGACAGGAACTGCGGGGCTTGATTGAAGATGGCGCCATGGCGCGTGACCACCTGATTACAGCCAACTCCCGTTTGGTGATCAGTGTGGCCAAAAAATATATGGGTCGGGGAGTTCCCTTTTTGGATTTGATCCAGGAAGGCAACATCGGACTGATCCGCGCTACCAAGAAATTTGAGTATCAGCGCGGTCACAAGTTCAGCACTTACGCCACCTGGTGGATCCGCCAGGCAGTTACCAGAGCCATTGCTGATCAAGGCCGGACGATCCGAGTGCCTGTTCACATGGGCGATCAAATCAATAAACTGCTGCGGGTGCAGCATCAATTGACCCAAAAATTAGGACGTGATCCTTCTGTGGAGGAGTTGGCCGAAACCCTCGAGGTTACTCCAAAAAAGGTTGAAAACATGATCCAGGTGGCACGCCGACCGCTTTCCCTGGAAACTCCGACTGACGATGAAGAAGATTCAGTTTTGGGCGATTTCATCGAAGACGATGAAGCTCCACCACCAGACGACACAGCAACGTACAACCTGCTCAAACAGCATCTGGTTGAAGTTTTGGATGGCTTACCTCCCCGTGAGGTCCGCATTTTACAGTTGCGCTATGGTTTACTCGATGGTCAGGCCTACACGCTTGAAGAGGTTGGCAGAAAAATGGGCGTGACGCGGGAACGCGTACGTCAGATCGAAGCCCAGGCGCTGACACGTTTGCGTCATCCTTCTGTACGCCGCAAACTGCGTGATTACCTGGGAGACTAAGATGAGCGAAGAATCCAACACCCAGGAACAAACGCAACCGATCAGAGTCAAAACCGAGGAACCGAAAAACGACCAGTCAAGCCAGTTAGAGGAACTTGAAGGGATCGAAGCCAGGGCGGACGGAAGCATCCCTGAATGGCTGCTGAATTTTGCCAGCCAACCTGCGGAAGAAACTTCCATTAAGCAAGAAGCTGTAAGGGAAGACTCTGCGCCGGTTGGGATCGAACACCTGGAAGAGAACCCTGAGCCGGTTGACCTGGACGAAACTGAAGTGGCTGAATGGGAAGAAGCTCCCGTGGAAGAAACGGCTGAACTTGTTGAATCGGTCGAGGAAGCGCTAGAAGCTGCCCCAATCGATCAATCCGAACTTTTGACTCAAGACTTGGAAGAAACTGATCCGGGAGACCTGCTCAAACAAGGTTTGTACCAGGAAGCCGCAGAGCTCTTGCGCGCGCAGGCCAGCACACCAGAAGAAATGGACCAGGCTGCCCGTCAATTACGCTCTCACCTGCTCTTAAGGTCAGAGGCAGCGCCTCTTTGGAGCCTGTATGATGAGCTTCAGCAAAGGGCAGATGAACTGAACCCGGCACAAAGCACAAATTCACAAGGAGACTAAATGGAAAAAACACTCGTACTGATCAAACCTGATGGCGTTCAACGAGGGCTGATTGGCACAATCATTGAACGTTTGGAAAAGCGTGGTTTACGTTTAGTCGCAGCAAAATTCATGCAAGTCAGCCCTGAACTGGCAAAAAAGCATTACGCGGTGCACGAAGGCAAGGCCTTTTACCCCGCATTGATCGACTTTATCATTTCCGCCCCGGTCATGGCAATGGTTTGGACTGGTCCGGATGCGATAGCAGCTGTGCGCCAGACTGTGGGAAAGACGCGCGGAACCGAAGCCGACCCAGGCACAATCAGGCAGGATTTTGCTCTTCAAGCTCGCTATAATCTGGTTCATGCCTCTGATTCTCCCGAAACAGCAGAAGCTGAAATCGGGCTTTGGTTTAAACCAGAAGAGTTGGTGGATTGGAAGCGCTGTACTGAAGATTGGATGTATGAATGAGCCCTACTGATTACCCTAAGCTGGTAAAAGTTTATAAAGCCCACGGCAAATTAGACGCCGAGATAATCAAAGCTTTTTTGGAAGCTCAGGGAATTGAAGCTTATTTAGACCAAAACGCTTTAGGACAAATTTACGGCTTGACAGTGGGCGATTTGGGCGAAGTTGGCGTGCTGGTAGATCAGCAGGATGAATCCAAAGCCTTATTGATCTTGCGCGCCATGGAAGAAGGCGAGTTTGCCAATGAGATTTTGGTGGATGAAAACTTAGCCACAATCGAGCAGATTGACCAGACTTTCCAGGAAGTGCCTGAAACACGAAAACGGGTCCTTTTCCTTTGTACTGGCAATTCCTGCCGGAGCCAAATGGCAGAAGCGATCGTAAATTCCGAGCTTGGCGATGAGTGGATCGCCTTTTCTGCTGGCAGTGACCCAAGTGGATACGTCCATCCCATGGCTCAGGAGGCGATACGGGAAGCTGGCATCATTCACAACGGCCGCTCCAAATCCCTGGAAGAATTCAAGGGCAAGGATTTCGACTTGGTCATAACGCTTTGCGACCAGGCTCGTGAGGCCTGCCCCCTTTGGCTCAGCAAAGGCAAAGCTGTGCATCTTGGTTTTGAAGATCCAGCCCAAGTCCAGGGAAGTGAGGAAGAAAAATATATGGCCTTCCTGAACACTTTCGACGCGATCCACGAGAGAATCCTTGCCTACCTTAAAAGTTTGTAAGGCAGACTAAATTACAGAAGAAAAACTTACTTTTTGAGTAAAAAGCCGGGCATTGCTTGATTTGACAATCACCCGGCTTTCCGTTATAAGTCAAGCATGCGATCACCCTTCCCGAGAAACCTGACCTTGACCTTTTTGATCTCTTTGATCTTATTAAGTGCCTGCGCGGAAATTGCCACCCCACCACAGATCACACCCAGCCCGACGGAAACCAGCACGATCTTACCTTTACTTACTCCCTCGCCAACGGTGGTGTTTGAATCCACTCCCGCAGGGGAGGCAAGCATAGCCGAAGCGGATCTGAATCTATCCTTTGGGGATTATTCTGAGGTAATGCGTTTGTATCAAAGCATTTCCACCCGAGCTGATGAAGACCTGCAAGCTGCGGCACAGTTTGGGATTGGATTGACCTATTTCAAACAAAATGACCTCTTTCAGGCTAAAAGGAACTTGACCCAGTTAGTTTCCCAATACCCAGACTCTTTGCCCGCAAAACGTGCAAATTTTGTCCTGGCACTGATCAGTATGGAGCAGGAACTTGAGCAAGACGCATTGACCTATTACCAAGCCTATCGTGATCAGAGAGCCGGGATGCTTGATGCAGAGGTCAATTTACGAATCGGCGATCTGCTAAGCAAGAACGGCCAGAACGAATCAGCGCTGGAGGCTTACCGCGCGGCATATCTGGCTCCTCAACTTTCCACAAACACGGAAGCAGCCATAAAACTCGCTTCAATTTATCAAAAACTTGGGCAGGATGAGCTTGCTTTGGGGATTTACAAAGAAATTCTGTACAACACGACCAGTGAATACACAAAAGCGCAAATGAACTTGTTGATCGCCTGGATTTTGATCGATCAGGGAAACAGCGAGGAAGCCTATACCTATCTCCAGGATTCAGTCAATAATTACCCCTTTACTTATGATGCTTATACGGCTTTGGTCACCCTGATAGACGCTGGTGAGACAGTGGATGAAGTCAAACGTGGCATTATTAATTACAACATGGAGCAGTATCCCCTGGCAATTGAAGCCTTTGACCGCTACCTGGCTGGGGACGGCTTTGCAAAAGATGAAGCACTTTATTACAAAGCTCTCAGTCTTCGAGCCGAAGGTCTGGTACAGGCTGGCTTCAGCTCTCAGGAACGCTCAACAGCAAATGCCGCTGGTGGAACTGAGCAGGATAAAGAAGCCATCAGGTTATGGAACGAATTGATAAACACCTATCCTCAGAGCAGCTACCGCTTTGATGCCATCGAAGATATCATCTACACTCAAAACGTCTATATGGGACAGATGAAACTGGCCATTGAGACGGCTTTGGCCTTTGTGGCTGCTCCCCACTCACAACCAGATGCCCCCGCCCTTCTGCAGACGATTGCCAGTTACTACCTGCTAAACGGTCAGGTGCGGGAAGCGGCTGATTCATGGACACGCATCGGTCTGGAATTTCCGATCTCCACCAGCGCCTTCGACGGTTTATTTTTCGGTGGATCGCTTTACTACGATCTTGGAGAATTGGATAAAGCAGCCGATAATTTCAATCGGGCTGTCTTGCTTGCCAGCCCTGAAACACTGGAGGTAGCAGCATCTTACTTTTGGTTGGGAAAAGTAAGTCAGGCGAAAAACGATTTGGCGGAGGCACAAAATTATTGGCAAATTGCCAACGAAACTGAACCGTATGGCTATTACGGTATCCGCTCAGCTGAGTTGATGTATAAGCAGACGCCATTTGCCGTCTTACCCACTTATGATTTTGAGGTCGACCTGGAAGAAGAAAGGTTGATTGCTGGAGAATGGCTCAAAACTGCCTTCAGTATGCCGGTAGGGATCAACCTGGATTACAGCTCTGAGTTGTCAAACGATCAAAGGTTCATTCGCGGTGAGGAATACCACCGGCTGGGTTTGTACAGTAAGGCCAGCCAGGAGTTTGAGGCTTTAAGAATAGCCTGGAAAGATGATCCTTTGAATTCATTCCGGCTGATCAAAACCTTCCTTGATTTGGGCTACTACCAATCTGCCATTGAAAGCAGCCGGTCCATTTCCCGCCTGGCTGGCTATGGTGATATTCCCTTGTCAGTCAACTTTCCTCCCTACTTCGCCCATGTTCAATACGGAACTTATTATTTGCCATGGGTCCAGGAAATAGCAGAGAAATACGATGTTCCGGTGATTTTGATTTATTCCTTGATCTACCAGGAAAGCCGCTTTGCCGCTCATGCCTCATCGACCGCTGGAGCAAGCGGCTTGATGCAGCTTATGCCAGCGACTGCGGCTCAGGTCGCCAGTGAAACTGGCATTCCACCCAACTACACACAATCCGACCTGGCTATTCCCTATTACAATCTTGAATTAGGGATCAATTATTTGGCCCGGCAGCTCTATGTTTTTGAAGGCAATCATTATCACGCTCTGGCGGCCTACAATGGTGGACCGGGCAATGCCTTGAAGTGGAAAGAGATGACAGGGGAAGACCCTGACGTTTTCTTAAATTCAATCAGCTATTTGGAAACCCGCACTTATCTGCGCCGCCTGGTTGAAATATTCCACTTATACAGCTTGATTTACGGAAATTGAAGTCTTATCTCGACGACAAAAAACGGCTCTGAATAAGAGCCGTTTTTGATTAGTTTTGCAATGATTTAGCCATGTTTGAGAGCGGCCTGAGCAGCTGCCAAGCGGGCTAAAGGCACACGGAATGGTGAACAGCTGACGTAATTGTTGCCAATCAGATGGCAGAATTCGATCGAGCTGGGATCTCCACCGTGCTCACCACAGATACCAACTTCCAAGTTAGGGCGAACTTCACGGCCTTCTTTGACAGCCAGTTTCATCAGGCGGCCGACACCATCGCGGTCCAGTTGTTGGAAGGGGTTCTTTACAAGGATACCCTGGTCCACATAGACACCCAGGAAGGTCCGCTCGGCATCGTCACGACTGTAACCAAAGGTCATTTGGGTCAGGTCGTTGGTGCCAAAGGAGAAGAACTCGGCGTATTCAGCGATTTCAGCGGCTGTCACAGCAGCACGCGGGATTTCGATCATGGTGCCGAACTTGTAATCCACGTTAACACCCTTGGCTGCCATCACGTCTTTAGCAATTTTCACCAAAGTCGGCTGGACTTCTTTGAGTTCGTTTACGTGACCAGTCAATGGGATCATGACCTCAGGATGAGGATCAAAACCATTTAATTTGGCGTCACATGCGGCTTCAAAAATTGCCCTTACCTGCATCTTCATGATGTCAGGATAAACAATACCCAGGCGGATACCGCGCAAACCCATCATGGGGTTGCTCTCGTGCAAACCAGTGACAACATCGAGCATGTGGGATTTTTCTTCCAAGCCTTCGGTGATGCCCTTGGCTTTCAAGGTGGCAACCTCGGTCAGCAAATCTTCCATCGAGGGGAGGAACTCGTGCAGAGGAGGATCGATCAGACGAATGATGACTGGCAGACCGGTCATGGCTTCAAAGAGACCATAGAAATCACCGCGCTGCAGGGGCAGGATTTTTTCGAGTGCTTTGAAATATGCCTGCGCATTGGGTGAATTCTTGATTATGTCTTTTTCAGCATCAATTTCAGCTTGCAGGGCTTTCTTGTCTTCCTCATTTAGGCTGCGGCCTTCCAAGCGCCCAGCGGCTAAAGCAGTTTCAAGCCTTTCAACACCGTTGAGCATTTTTTGAGTCTCTTCAGCGTTCATAATCATAGACTGCACATCAGGCAGGCGGCTGATCTCGAAGAACATGTGCTCAGTACGGCAAAGTCCGATGCCTTTGGCTCCGTAATCACGGGCACGTTTGGCGTCTTTGGGATAGTCCGCGTTTGCCCAAACCTGCAGGCGGGAGACCTCGTCTGCCCAACCAAGCAATGTCATCAGTTCTTTTTGCTCGGAGAGGTCAGGAGTAGTCATGCCAAGTTGGCCAACAAAAACTTCACCGGTGGTTCCATCGAGTGAAATCCATTCGCCTTCGCTGACAGTGACGCCATTGCAGGACATTTTACGTTTGTTCATGTCGATATTGATTTCAGAAGCACCAACCACACAGGGCACACCAAACTGGCGGGCAACCACTGCGGCATGGGAAGTAGCGCCACCTTCACTGGTCAAAATACCTTTGGCAGCCAGCATTCCGTGCACATCATCAGGTTTGGTGAAAGGACGCACCATGATGACGTCTTGCTTTTCTTCGTTGTGCTTCTTTTCAACGGTATCAGCGTCAAAATAGATACGACCAACAGCAGCACCAGGAGAGGCATTGACGCCCTTGGCAAAATAGCGGCCTTCTGTTCTGGCGTTTTCAACATCGCTGATTGAGAAGTGCGGGTGTAACATCTGATCGATCTGCTCAGGGCTTACCCGGGTCAAAGCGGTATTTTTGTTGATCAAACCTTCCATGACCATGTCATGAGCAACAGTAATAGCTGCTTTGGCAGAGCGTTTTCCGTTTCGGGTTTGAAGCATCCACAATTTACCATGCTCGATGGTGAATTCAACATCCTGCAGGTCTTTATAATGCTGCTCAAGCCGTTCAGTAATGTCAAAGAATTGCTCGTAAACTTCCGGCATCTCTTCTTGCAGAGCGGAGATCTTGGAGGTGTTGCGAATACCAGCCACAACATCCTCACCCTGGGCATTGATCAGGTACTCACCGAACATGACATTTTCGCCGGTTTGGGGATCACGGGTAAATGCAACACCGGTACCGGAGTCGTTGCCCATATTTCCGAAGACCATGGTCTGAATGTTGACGGCGGTGCCCAATGAGTCAGGAATGGCTTCACGGCGGCGATAGTCGATGGCGCGTTTGGAATTCCATGAGTCAAATACTGCTTTTGCAGCTAATTCAAGTTGTTTGTAAGGATCCTGGGGGAAATCAAAGCCTTTCTGTTGACGGACAACTTCCTTGTAGGCTTTGGTGATCTCAGCCCAATCGGCCGCGGTCATTTCGGTGTCGCTTTTGTAGCCTTTATGTTGCTTGTAAGCCACAAGGGGTTCTTCAAAATGCTCATCATCAATACCCATAACCACTGTACCGAGCATGTGAACCAGACGGCGGTAAGAATCTTCTACAAAACGCTCGTCGCCGGTCAGTTCGACCATACCCTTGGCAACTTCGTCATTTAAGCCGATGTTGAGGACAGTATCCATCATGCCGGGCATGGAGAATTTTGCACCGGAGCGGCAGGAAACTAAGAGAGGGTTATTGGGGTCTCCGAATTTCTTTCCAGCTTGTTGCTCAACAGTCTTGAGGTTCTCCAGAACCTGATCCCACATGCCTTCAGGAAATTGGCGGGAATCCTGAAAAGCGTTGCAGGCTTCTGTAGTAATAGTCAAGCCAGGGGGAACTGGAACACCAGCACGGGTCATATCAGCCAAATTGGCACCCTTACCACCTAATAATCCACGAACGTTATCCCAACTGCCAGCGTATTCCTCTGCCTGGGCAACTTCGTTGAACAAATAAACCCATTTTTTATCAGACATTGATCCTCCTAAGATTAAATTGAATATTCTTCTGAATTTTTTTCACAATTTTTAATTCTACCACGTGAGCGTGGTTTTTCCTGAGTGTATATTGTTTTTTTGATCAGATTTCAACCGAAAAACGATCGATTCAGGTTTTGTTATTTTCGAAATCTTCCCACGGCGTTCCATAGGTTTCCGCGAAAACATTTTTTTCTGTGTATTGAGTCCGGGCTTCTTTTTGTTCGGCCGGATGACCCACGAAAATTACATTGAGCGGAATCACGTTTTCAGGGATCTGCGCAACGATTCTGACCTTTTTTACGAGCCTGTCAATTGGATGAACTCCACACCAAACCGAGCCCAAGCCAAGAGCTGTGGCTGCCAGCAAGATATTTTGCGTGGCCGCGCTGCAGTCCTGGGTCCAAAACCTCTCGATCAACGGTCGTTTATACGAATTCATATCACCACAAACGATGATGGCACAGGGCGCTTCCATTTTTCCAAAAGGCAGTGCCGCCCTTAGATCCGCCAGCTTTTGCGGATCTTGCACGACCACAAATTTCCAGGGTTTGATGTTCATGGCTGTCGGGGCGGCCATAGCAGCTTCCAATAGTTGTTTGATTTGGGCCTGGGTCAGTTTTTGGTCAGTGAATTTCCGAATACTGCGGCGGTCAAAGATCAAGTTCAGTCCGTTATTTTCCATCTTACACCGTCAATAGCAAAGCACCTAAAGTCAAGGGGGCTTCCATCATGGGCATGTGCCCAACCCCTGGCAGCACAACGATTTTTCCAATTTTGGCTTTTTCCACCATTTCATAGGCTACAGTGGGAGGCCTGAGTTGGTCTTCCTCTCCCGCAATTGCCAAAAAAGGCACTTCAAGATCAGCAATGACATCCAAGCGGTTGCGGCGTGAAGCAATCGCTTTTTGTACGTTGGCAATACCTTCAGGAGTTGTGCCTGAAATCAACTCAAAACAGGTTTTTTGGACACTTTGATCCCAAGTCAGTTTAGGGGCCATCTTTTCAGCGGCATAAACACTGCCCAATTTAAGTACTTGTTCGGCATCTACCCGACGATTTTGCTTTCTCTCAGAGTCATCTTCCTGAGCGTTACTGGTCACCATTATCAGTCCATTTAAACGCTCAGCATACTTTTCAGCAAAGGCTAAGGAAGTGTAACCACCCATTGAGTGTCCAGCCAAAATAAATTTTTCAATCTCCAGATGGTCTGCCAATTTAACAATGTCTGAGGCAAATTGCTCCAAGCTGCCATCGGCCGAACCAAGGTTGGTCAGTCCATGACCCCTGAGATCAGGCCGAATGAAGCGCGCCTGGTCGCTGTAAAGAGCTACAAGCTCATCCCAGATGGTGTGATCCAAGGCGAGACCATGCAATAAGAAAATGGTTTTGCCAGTTCCATCAATTTTGTAGTGCATATTTAAGTCACCGAGCGTTGCTATCATAACTCCTCCATCTCTTCCAAGGTTTTTTGGGCAAACTCAATTGCCTGATTAAAATCCTCAACATATTTTAAGACCTGAGCTTCTCTGATCATTTCCAACAAAACACCAATTTTTGGACCTGGTTCCAGGTGCAGGGCTTTTTGAAGCTGGTCCCCATCGATCAAATGAGGAGGATCAACGATTTCTTCATAGTTAGCAAACCATGTCCAAATAATTTTGGTAGCAAAAGCATCAAATTTCTGATTTACAGATGCATCTGAGGCGGATAAAAACAAGTACAGAAGCGCGCTATCCAGACCATAAGAGCCGAAATCGCGGAAATACCTGTAAAGGTCCAGGCGTTCAAGATCTTGTTTTTCAGCCCAACTTTTAAAGGTGAGATAGCCACCACAAAGGGATTCCAGGTATTTTCTTTCTTTCTGGCCTAATAAAAAGGCTTTCATGAATCTTTCGGAGACTTCTTCAGGATTCAATTCAGCAAAGTTTTCTTCTTTTGACCCTGGTATCTGCTGGTTTTCTGGTGCAAACCGATGCTGCATAAAAAACAAAGAGAACAGAATCAGCAGTTGCTTTCTTGACCGTCCACCCTGAATGTTTTCAGAGAGAAGAGTTTTTAAGCCAAGGACGTGATCAGTTGGTAAACAGTATCCATTTGGAGATGAATTCTCAGACAAGGATAAGGATTTTTCCTTTTCAATTAGACCCAATAATTCTTCCAAGTCCCGTAACAAAGAAAGGTAGGACTCTGGATAAACCTCCGGTGAGAAGCCAAAAATGCGCTGATTAAGTTGGGCGAGAATTCCAGAACTCTGCAACAAGGCAGCCGTTTGATCAAGACCGGGCAGATCCAGGCTTTTCAGGAGTTCATCCCGAATCCTCTCCCCTGAAATTCTATTCAAATCTATTGTGGCTACGCGCAGTGCGTCCAGAAATTCAGGGTCATGTTTGAGATCGTAGGTCCTGATCATCCTTACAGCACGCAAAACGCGCAAGGGGTCGACTTGCAGAGAATTGGGATTGGATAGCCTGATCCGCCTTTGTTTCAGATCAGTCAGACCTCCCAAGGGATCAATTAATTGGTCGGGTTGGTCAAGGTCGATGGCCATGGCGTTGAGTGTGAAATCCCGTTGGCTCAAATCCTCTTCCAGGCTGTTCCCAATAAAGGAAGTAAAGTCGAGTAGCAGTTCTGTTTGCCGGCCCTTTTTTAGAATGACCCGGGCTGTTTGGCGCTCATCGTCCAGGGTAAAGCCTACTGCCCCTAATTTCCGTCTGACCGCGTTCGCAAGTTCGACAGAAGCGTCCGCTACAACAAAATCGAAATCCTTGACTTCCTTTTCCAGCAGTAAATCTCTGACCGCCCCTCCCACCAGGTAAATTTTTCCGGTTGGATAGGCAAGCCTGATTTTGTGGAGCAGGTCCAAATGATCTTGATTAAGTTGGAGGGACATATTTCTCCGGATTTACTACTCCGATGAAGGGCAAATTACGATAATACTCGTCCATATCCAGGCCGTAACCAAAAACAAACTCGTTTTTGATCTTGAAGCCGCAGTAGCGGATGGGAACATCCACCTCCCGCCTTTCATATTTGTCTAGCAGAGTGCAAATAAACAAAGAGGCGGGATTGCGTGTTTTCAACATGTCAATCACAGAGGCCAGGGTATTGCCGCTGTCGATGATATCCTCGAGGATCAAAACGTGCTTATCCGTGATGCTTGAATTGAGGTCCAGTGTGATGCGAACTTCCCCTTCTGATTTTCGGACACCGCTGCCGTAAGAGGAAACGGCCATAAATTCAATTGACAAAGGCACACTGATTTGGCGCACGATATCGGTGGTGAACATGACCCCACCCCTTAAGATGCAAATGATCAGTAATTCTTTGCCCTGGTAGTCACGGCTGATTTCAGCGCCGAGCTCTTTGATCCTGTCTTGGATTTGTTTCTCAGTGAGGATGATTTTTTCGAGATATTCTGTGTAGTCCTGGACCATGTTAAACCTCAATCCCTGGGCACCTGGTGACACTTCCGACAGCGAGCTTCGTACATTTCTGAGGCTCCCACGATCACGATTGGATCGTGGTAATGAGCGGGCTGATTGTTCACGAGGCGTTGTGTGCGGGTGGCCGCTTCACCACAGACCATGCAGATGGCTGAAAGCTTGTCTACTTTATCAGCCCTGGCGATCATGAAAGGCATGCAGCCAAAAGGTTCTCCCCGAAAATCGGTGTCCAAACCGGTCACAATCACGCGGATATCTCGGTCCGCCAGTTGATTGGCGACATCGACGATGGCATCGTCGAAGAATTGAGCTTCATCGATCCCGATTACGGTTACTTCAGGATCCAGTTTTTCCAACAGTTCCTGAGAAGAATTGACTGGTATTGCCTGGTAGTCTGCTCCCGAATGAGACATGACCTTGTTATAAGCATAGCGGCTGTCAATAATTGGTTTGAAAACCTGAACTTTTTGCTTGGCGATGGTTGCTCTGCGCAAGCGTCGGATCAACTCCTCTGTTTTTCCACAAAACATCGAGCCGGTAATAACTTCAACAGAACCAAAAGTGTGAGCCATGATGCCTCCAAATTATGAGTTGATAAAAGTATAAGGCAAGTTTCAGGAATTAAAGAAAAAAGGCAGGACTTTGCCTGCCTAATTTTGAAATATTGATATTTTAGACTTCAATTTCTTCCGCGGCAGCGGGTAATTGGTAACCAAACTGGCGCAGTTGTTTTTTCAAATCGATCAGAGATTTGCGTCCAAAACCTTCTACATCTAACAAGGCCTTTTCTCCACCTTCGAGTTTAGCCAGGGCATCACCAGCGGTGAGGATCTCGGCTTTGGCTAAAGCTGAAACGGCTTTGCTGCTCAGGTTGAATTCAGCGATGGGACGATCGAGAGAAGTCTTGGCCTCAGAAGCGGCTTTTTTCTCAGCAACAATGTCCTGACGGACTTGCAATCGTTTGTAGAAGCGATCAACCTGACCTTCGCGGTCCAGGAGCCTGGCTTGCTGACCAGTATAGAAAGGATGACAATTCGAACAAACTTCAGTTCGGATTTCAGGAACGGTTGAGCCGGTTGTCCATTCAGCGCCGCAAGAGGCACAGGAAACCTTAGCTTCCGGATAATATTTGGGTTGAATTTTTGTTTTCATCTTTACTAATTGCCTTTCACCGGGCCGTCTTGTGTTTCAAAAACATGCACCTTTTTGCGACCACCGGCCATGGTTTCGTATTTTACGAAGCCTTCGATAGTTGCAAATAATGTGTAGTCTCGACCCTGACCAACATTCCAACCGGGGTGTACTTTGGTGCCATGCTGTCTCACCAGGATATTACCGCTGAGCACATGCTCGCCACCGTATTTTTTTATACCAAGGCGTTGGCCTTGACTATCTCGTCCATTGCGGGATGACCCGCCACCTTTTTTGTGTGCCATTTCACTACTCCATCACGATTGATTCAACCAGCAGCCTGGTGTATTTCTGACGATGACCAGTGTGCCGTCGGTAGTCGATCTTGGGTTTGTACTTGAAAACTAAAATTTTCTTCCCTTTGATCTGATCTTCAACCTTAGTTTTCAGACTCGCGCCTTTAACGTAAGGTGCTCCTACGATAACTTCGTCTTCATTTGCGTAGAGAACGACTTTATCGAGGATGACTTCATCGCCGATTTCTGCGGGCAGAAGGTCAACTGTCAGCAGTTTGCCTTCTTCGGCGCGGTATTGTTTACCACCCGCTTCAACAATAACATATCTCATTTTTTCTCCAATCTTCACTTAACCAGCTTGCGAGCGTTTAACCGCCCGGTGCCGGGAAAGTTGGTTACCATAATAAACCCCAGCCAACTTATGCCGGGGCAACGAATGATTATTTTACAACACCCTCTCACAGGTGTCAAGCTGAGGGAGGGAGAAACTTCTGCAATTTTTCTTCAAATGATTTTCATTTTTCACCTTGACCGATTTAAATTATTCATGTAGAATTCCTAACTCGATGCCCCTATTGTCTAGTGGTTAGGACGCAGCCCTTTCAAGGCTAAAACCCGGGTTCGAATCCCGGTAGGGGCACCACAACTCCGCAATTTTTGCGGAGTTTTTTTATTCCTGCCTATGTGATCACTGAATTTCTCAGCAAAAAGGCATGGTTTTGTTTTGAATTCCTTCTTATTGAGAACGTAATTAGGAGCTTATTTCCAGCCGCTGGCGATAAAAAAACGATCCAATAAAGTAGTTCGAGCTTCGGGAGTCATCAGAGTTGGGGTTGACCAGTTGAAAAATTGCACCGTGATAAGCTCCACACCCAGATACTTACCATCATAAAACACATGCCGGTCAAGAAAGGCCTTATCGGAATCATCAAACCACCCGAGTTGATCAAAAAAGAGGTTCCCCAGGCCGTAATGAATAAAACTGTCGTTATAAAACTCAGCCAGCTGAGGTTGGTGAGCCTGGCTGCCGCTGACAATGACCGCGCCCGCATCCGCGACCCGCTGAAAATCAGTGATCATCTCGGGGCTGGGTTGCCAGTCGTAAATCTCCCAATGCTGAAACGTGGCAATCACCTGGTAGCCCTGGCTGACCAACGCCTGAATCTCTGAAACCATGTAATCCATATCACAATGAAACGCGCCGGGTTTGTATTCACTGGCCGTGGCGTAGCCGGGAGATTTGCCATTGCAGCCGATGAAGGCAATTTTGTTATTGTTATGGGTTAGCTTGATGGGGGAACGGGCTTCTGCGATGTCTTTGCCGCCGCCATAATAAGGCCAGCCTTCGTTCTGATACATTTCGAGCGTGTGCAGCATGGCCTGGGGTCCCCAATCGCCAAAGTGGTCCCCAGTCAACTCAACCACATCAGTGCCAATTTCACGCAGGAGATCAATGTACTTGTCGGCGGAGCAAAAGACCAGATCAACTTCCTGGACCCATTGGGGAGGTGGGCAATCTCTGGCAAACGGAACCTCGTTGCTGACATGGGCGATATCCGCCTCTCGCATCAGCTCACCAATCGATTCAGCCGGCGACAACACCCCGTAAAGTTCCATTTCCTTGCCGGTCGCCCGGGTCAGAGCAGTTACCCCGGTCAGCATCACGCTTGTAATCAGGTCAGCATCGCGATTGGTGTGAGGCAAATTTTCAGAAACTTGCTGAAACGCTTGCAGAGCGGCTTCTGATACCGTTCTCTCCTGGTTCACGCTCCAGCCATAGGCAATGGAGAGGGCATAATTTTCCTGGTCAAAATTGTTGCGCAGAGGGGAATTATCGTCCAGGCTGATGACTTTCCAGCGGGGTTGGATCATTTCAAAGGGGATCACAGCCCAGTTTTCCCGCGAGCTCCAGTCATATGATAGGGGATCGCGCGAGTTCCAACAGTAATCCAAAATTTCTGATTCTGGCAGAATTTTTACGCTGGCTTGCGGTTCACCGAATTTTGAGACCATGGCCGCGTAGGTGGACTGACTCATCACAAGGATTCCCGCTGCAAATTCGGCATTCTCAGCCCAAAACCGGGCAAACTGATCACTGCTGACGTTATCTGTCAATGTCGCGAACGGAGCCGCCAAAGCGTAAATCCACTCACCCGATGCTTGTTCGGCTGTGAAGTCGATCCAAAAATCAGCTTCAGTCCGCTCATCGGTAAGCACCAAATCCAAATCACCAGGTAACAAATTTTTTATACCACCTGGCAAATCTGGGTTGATCCAAACCAGAGGACCTGTTGGAGTGGGCGTGTCAGTTGGAAGAGGAGTGAGCGCTATGGTTTCTTCAGTCAAGGCAGAAGTCGGTTGCGCTAATGGTGATGGTTCGATTGGTTCCAAGATTTGAGCGGGTGGGAATCCCAGTGGCTCACAGGCACTCAGTAACAAAGCTGCCAGTAACAAAAAAACCATTGAAATCTGGAACAATCGACTTTTCATGTGTTTCCAACCAGATGATAATTCTAACTGATTTCATGCTTCCACGTGCCGAAACCTTGTTCGCCGGTTCAAATTCCATCGCTTTCTTGTTTTAACTACAATTTTTGAGTCACATCCTTTTTACGTTGACAATTTTCCGGCTTGCCCATAAACTTAGGCCATGCTTGCTCACGTTTTTTCCTGCGCTGTGATCGGACTGGATGGCGTTCTGATCGATATCGAAGTCGATTATGGGCAGGGGCTCCCCCACATGGCAATTGTGGGGCTACCTGATGAAGCTGTCAAAGAGAGCCGGGAACGTGTTTATTCCGCCATCAAAAATTCCTTTCTGGTTTATCCCCGCAAACCGCTGACAGTCAACCTTGCGCCCGCTTCAGTGCGCAAAGAAGGTCCGGCCTTTGATCTGCCGATCGCGATTGGGGTGCTGGTCACGGCTGACCAGATCCCGCTGGAATCGATTGAAAACTCCTTGTTTATTGGAGAACTTTCTTTGGACGGGTCAGTCAGGCACGTCCGCGGCGTTTTGGCAGCAGCCGCTTTAGCCCGTGCTGAGGGTTACAAACGCATTTATGTGCCTGTCATGGACGCTCCAGAAGCGTCTCTCATTCCTGATATCGAGGTCTATCCGGTTGAGACGCTCAATTCTTTATGGCAGCACCTGAATGGCGAAAATCCTATTGCTCCTTTCCAGCCTGGCGACCTGGAAGTGGATGAAGTGGAACTTGACGTAACTGATTTCAGCGAAATCAAAGGGCAGGAACACATCAAGCGCGCGCTGGAGGTTGCGGCCTCGGGCGGCCATAACGTTCTAATGACAGGCGCGCCGGGAGCCGGTAAAACACTCTTAGCCCGGGCACTCATTTCAATTTTGCCCTCCCTCAGTTTGGAAGAATCGCTTGAAGTAACACGGATCTACTCGATCAGCGACCTCTTGCCGGCAGAAACACCGCTGATCCGGCAGCGGCCTTTCCGCGCGCCGCACCACACTATCAGTCATGCCGGCCTGGTGGGCGGTGGGCACATCCCCAGACCCGGTGAAATTTCGCTGGCGCATCGAGGAGTCCTGTTCCTGGATGAATTACCTGAGTTTGGGAAAAGAATCCTCGAAGTGCTGCGACAGCCAGTTGAAGACAAGATCGTGACCATCAGCCGTGCTCAGGGATCCTTCACCTTTCCGGCAAATTTCATGCTGGTGGGGGCGATGAACCCCTGCCCCTGCGGCTACTTTGGCGATACCATGCGCCAGTGTACCTGCGCTCCGGCTGCCATTAGCAATTATCAAAAACGCATCTCAGGACCATTATTGGACCGGATCGATATCCACTTGCACGTCCCCAGGGTTGATTACCAAAAACTGAGCGACCAACGCAGTGGTGAGACCTCGGAAACGATCCGGGCAAGAGTTGAACAGGCTCGTCAAATCCAGATCGAACGCTTTAAGGGAACACGCCTGGTCAACAATGCTGACATGACCCCCAAAGAGATCCGCCAATACTGCATTCTGGACGAAACAGGAAGCAGCCTGATGAAAACCGCCATGCGTCAACTTCGTCTTACAGCCCGTGGATATCACCGTGTGCTTAAGCTTGCCCGCACAATTGCAGATCTTGCAGGCGAACCCGCCATCAAAACCGATCACCTGGCCGAAGCGCTTCAATACCGCCAAAATGAAGGGGAATAAGCCTTTTCTCTCAATGTGATCGACAAAAAAGCAGGCTTTTATCTGGCAGTCCCTTCTCTCATCCATTCTTCTCCGAATGCCACTTATCGCCCCGAGAATGGCAACAGGGTCGTTGTCACGGATTTTGTATTGCCCGACCATAATTCACTCAGCAAAAGCTGAAGCTCAAAGCACCATTTGCCATGACTAAGTACATAAGGGTAATGGTGTTTATATTGTGACCCCCATTATTTGTTGAGCTTGAGTGGATTTAAAATTTTATTTTGGGAAGATGGGCATGATCCAGCTTCCCAAGGAAAAGCCTATCAAATTGGCGGTTAAAGCAAGCAAGAGCGCTTTGGGGCTCAGTTCAAGCTCTTTAAACGCGAAGTAATAGATTGCTGCTTCAATCAAGATGACGCCGACCATGTAAAAGATCAACATAAAAAAATCACCCTTGACTTCGATCGGGTGCGCCATAAAACCACTCAAAAAGCTGTGGATGATCAGATTCAGGATGAAGAAGCCGATCCAACTCAATTTGTCGCGCATGCCGAACAGAAAAAAGACAGCACCTTCCAGTACCAGAGTGAGTACAACGCGACCCGCAACCGAAAGTGGTGCTCGCCAACCCGGTTCACCATAATCCAGCGTGCCTTGCTTCAAATCCAGTGTCATTATGCGCTTGTCTACGCGCATTTCGAGATCCCTTAAGATCGGCAGCTCGTAGGAATATTGCGAAGATTGCACGATCAGTTTTGCGCCAATGAAATCTTCGTCGAATCTGCCGGGAAGGCGTTGGTAGTAGTAATTGTAGTAAGTTTCCCAGTAACGCAAAGTACGCTCCATCTCGAGCGGTTCCGGCAGCAAGCTGTGTCTGTATTGAATGAATAATTTCAGGTCTTTAGGCGCATTGATTACAAAAATCGAGAGCCCCGGCGTTCGCAATTGGTTCGCAGAGGCTGCACCAAACGGGAGAAAGGCGGCTATAACAAACGCCAAAACGGCGATCAATAGGTACGCTCGTCTCATCATGCTCCTTCTGGAATGGTTCTGGTTTTCATTATACTCGGAGAGAAAGCTCAGGGTTACAGATCAAAAAAATGGCACTGGATGACATAGATAATAAGCGGCTCAGGAAACCAGAAAAAGAAAAACCCTTCGCAGGGCGAAGGGCTAATCACAACAAATCGACTCTTAACCGTGTTTGGCTTCAAAATCCTTTAAGAATTCAACCAACGCCTCAACACCTTCCTTGGGCATGGCGTTGTAGATCGAAGCGCGCAATCCACCTACTGATTTGTGCCCTTTGAGGTTGTCAAAACCAGCAGCTTTGGTGGCAGCCACAACCTGGGCGTCCATCTCAGGGCTTTCAGTCACAAAAGGAACATTCATCAATGAACGATCTTTCTTCTCCACCGTACCTCTGAACATCTTGCTGTTATCCAAAAAGTCGTAAAGTGGTTGGGCTTTTTCGAGGTTCATCTGATTCATGGCTTCCAAACCACCCAGGTCTTTCAGGTATTTGAAGACTTTGCCGCAGACATAGATCGCCCAGCAGTTTGGTGTGTTGTACATGGAACCAGCATCGGCATGAATGTGATATCGCAGATAGGTGGGGATCTTCTCATCCAAATCAGTCCGGATGAGATCATCGCGGATGATCACAATCGCCAGACCAGCCGGTCCAACATTTTTCTGCACGCCGCCGTAAATCAAGCCATAATCACTGACATTACAGGGCCTTGAAAGGAACATTGAGGATTGGTCTGAGACCAAAGTTTTTCCTTTGGTATTTGGCAGCTGCTGGTAGGTTGTACCGTGAATGGTTTCGTTTTCGCAAATATAGACATAATCCGCGTCTTCTGAGATGGGCAGATCCGAGACATCAGGGATATAGCTGTAATTCTTGTCCTTGCTGGATGCCACGAGGATGATCTGGCCAAATCTTTTGGCTTCGTTATAGGCTTTATTGGACCAGTTTCCAGTAACGATATAGTCAGCAACGCCATTTTTCATCAAATTCAAGGGGATCATGGCAAATTGCAGGGTGGCACCGCCCTGGATGAACAGAACTTTGTAATTTTCCGGGATTTTCATCAACTCGCGTAAGTCAGCTTCAGCTTGATCGACTATGCCCTGGAAAACCTTACTACGATGGCTCATCTCCATCACGCACATGCCTGAACCCTGGTAGTTCAGCATTTCATCACGGATCTCTTCCAGGACTGGTACGGGAAGTGTGCTGGGACCTGCAGAAAAATTGTAGACACGATCGTACTTCAACATAAAAATTCTCTCCTTTATTATCAAATGTTATCGTGACTAATATTGCTCACGCAATTAAATTTGCCCAAGGTGGTGGGCTATGTCATTTATAGAAATCCTAACCGTCAAAGCGATTTCGGTCAAGGATGATCGCAAAAATCTGGTAAGTTTTAAAGCTTTTTTGTGGTTAAAGACGCCAATGGGACAAAAAGGAACGGGTCTCTTCTTGTTGAGGATTCTCAAACAATTCTTTAGGGTCGCCTTGCTCAATGACTTTGCCTTTTTCCATGAACAAGATCTCATCAGATAACCTCAAGGCCTGTGCAGGTGAATGCGTGGAGAAAATCAAGGTGCCATCAGAACGCGCGAACCAGTCCTGCAACAAGGCCTCAACAATATCAGTTCCGCGGATATCTGTGGCTGAACTGGGTTCATCCAAAAGCAAAATTTCTCTCGGCATGGCCAATACCCGGGCCAAACCAAGGCGCTGCTTTTCCCCTCCGGAAAGCTTATTTCCAACAGAATGCAAAAGGTGTTCCATGCCAACACTTTTGAGCATTTCCCTGGCTTGATTTTCTCCCAGTTTGGAATGATCAAAAGCCATACTGATATTTCTCATCACTGAAAAGGAAAAAGCATAGGGAGATTGTGGCAGATAGCCCATAGTCTCATCACGCTTGATCCCTTTTATCTGACCTTGAGTTGGAGTGATAGTGCCCGCCAAAACTCTTAACAGGGTTGTTTTGCCGCTGCCATTCTCGCCAATAATGCCATAGCGTTTGTTTTTTGTGAGTCGCAGGGAAGGGATATCCAGAATAACGCGGTCTTTGGCCTGAACTATTAAATCATTCAATTCAATCATCGCCAACCGCCTTCTGAAATTGGTTTACGATCGAATTGATCAAAAAGGACACAAGCAACAACACAATCCCTAAGGCAATGGCAAATTCAAAACGACCCATGTTGGTTTGCATCATAATGGCTGTGGTCATAACGCGGGTTTTGTGCTGAACATTGCCCCCTACCATTTGCACAGCACCAACCTCAGCGATCGAACGCCCAAAACCTGCCAAAATGATTGAGATAAAGGGGATTCGGTAATCAATCAAGAAGTATTTCAGGCGTTTCATGCCTGTGATTCCGATGCCTGCCAGGGTTTCATTGATCGAGGCGGCATTGACCCCAACCAGATTTGCGGTCATCGCGATCACAAAGGGCGTAATCAGCAGAACCTGAGCGATAACCATCGCGTTTACTGTGTAAAGCAGTTTGAAGGTTCCAAATGGTCCACTGCGGGATAACAATAGGAACACTACCAAACCGGCTACTACGGGAGGCAAACCGAGAAGCGTGTTGACCAAACGAGAGACGAAAGGTTTTGACTTGAAATTGTTTGCTCCCAGGAGAACGCCCAAGGGGATCCCTAGCAGTGCCGAAATCAGGGTGCTGAAAAATGACATCCTGAGAGTTACAGCAATTATTTGTCGCAGCTCAGGGTCAGGACCAAAAATAAAATCGAAAATTGAATTAATTAATTCCAAAACAATGCCTCCGGAAGGGCAAAATTGCCCTTCCGGTCATTAGTATAAAGCTTAATCCATATTGAAAAAGAGAGCTTCGCCGTATGCCGCTTTACCGTAATCGGCGATCATTGTCTTAGCTGCATCAGACTGTACCCAGTCAACAAAAGCCTGGGCACCAGCTACGTTTGAGTCAGCAAAGCGATCTTTAGAGATGATGATCATGGAATAGGTATTTTTCATATCATCAGTCTCTTCCAAATGCATGGCAAGATCGTTCTCATGGGCAAGGAAAGTGGCCTTGTCTGAAAGGGTGTAAGCTTGTCTTTCGTTCGCCATGGTAAGGGTATCGCCCATGCCCTGCCCAATGCTTTCATACCATGCTTGCGCTGTGGGATCATATTCAATCGATGCCCAGATAGCATTTTCCTTATTGTGGGTACCGCTATTATCACCGCGGGAAATAAACAGCGATCCTGTATCAGCAATTTTTTGGAAAGCCTCGGCGGCAGTTACGGCACTGGCAACACCAGCCGGATCTTCCGGGGGACCAACAATTACAAAAAAGTTGTACATGAAGGGGATGCGTTCTTCGTTGAAACCTTCAGCAATGAATTCTTCTTCAGCGGATTTTGAGTGAACCAATAGCATGTCTGCGTCACCCATGCGGCCCTTTTCGATGGCGGCCCCAGTTCCAGCTGAAGTGATCTCCAGAGTGTACCCGGTAGCCTTCTCGAATTCGGGCTGCAGATAAGCCATCAAACCCGAGTCATTGACGGAAGTCGTGGTGGACATTTGCAGGACTTTGTCTTCGGGCTCCATCTTGCATCCAAAAACAGATAGCAGCAGCATTACTGCAACAACAAAAACAATAAATCTGGTACTTATACGTGATTTCATAACACCTCTCTTTATTTTTCCTTCCTAAGAAGTTAAGTTGGGTGCATTATACTCAATAATTGAATATTATTGTGGATTTTGCGCATTTGCGCATTCATAAGCGTCCCCGCGCAATGTTTCAATGGCATGCGGCATGGCAGGAAGAAAAACCTGAAGACATTCCAAGGCGGCTTTGGGGCTTCCAGGGAAATTGATGATCAAAGTTCTCCCCCGTATGCCAGCTGTCGCCCTTGAAAGCATCGCCGTGGGTGTGATCTTTAGACTCATTTGACGAATCGCTTCAACGATACCAGGTGCCAGCTTTTCAACGACTGCCAGGGTTGCCTCTGGGGTCAAATCGCGCGGAGCAAAACCAGTTCCCCCTGTGGTCAAAACCAGGTCGACCTTGTCTTCGGCGTACGCAATTAATTTGCTTTTGATTTGTTCGAAATCGTCCGGCAAAATTTCCTGGACGACAATAGCAGCCTTGTCCTGCAGGGCTTGAGCCAGGGCGGGACCGCTTAAATCTTCCCTCTCCCCTTTAAAGCCTTTATCACTTAAGGTTAAAATGGCTACGCGAATAGGATTTACGACATTGATTTCATCTCCAGGTTTCACTACCCCTCCTTTTAAGACCTTCACAAAGATCCCTTCTAACGGCATGACGCACTTGCCAACTTGCTGATAAATCTGGCAGTGGTGGTGACATTCCTTACCAATCTGGGTCACTTCCACCAAGGTTTCCCCAATCTCAAGTTGCGTTCCAATCGGAAGAGTAAACAGTTCCACACCCTCTGTGGTGATGTTTTCCGCAAAGATACCCGGTCTCAGTTCAACCGGAACCTTGCTGGTCATTTTTGCAAAACTACTCAGGTCCAACAGGCTGACCTGCCTGTGCCAGTCACCCGCGTGAGCGTCCCCAACGATGCCGTGTTGAACTTTAAGTTCAATAAAGTCAACTGGTTCTTTAAAGGTTCCCCTTTTCGGACTGATGTTCAGTGAAACTACTTTACCCATTTATCCTCCGATCCTGCTCATGTTGCGTTTTTTAAGTGTTTCTTCATCAAAGAAGTGATGAGCAGGTTTATGATTGACTGCCTGAATGATTTCTGCTTTGAGGGCTTGCTTGCCCTGGAGCAGCGCTTTTTTAAGTGGATATTCATCTTCTCTGCCCAAACAGGGGCGCAAGGTGCCGTCACTCATGACGCGGATGCGGTTGCAGCCGGAACAAAAGGCATGAGAAATTGGACTGATAAATCCTACTCGTCCCAGAGCGCCTTCATAGCTATAGTCAGTTGACGGCTGACCTCTGAAGCGAGGCGGCAGGGGCTGCAGCCAGGGGCGTTGCGCGATCAGTTCCTGATTGTCCACCCTCAAGTCATGGCTGGGCTTGTCGTTCCCATTTCCTATCGGCATATATTCGATAAAACGCACGTCCAGTTTTTGCCGGCTGGTCAGAGCGATAAAATCGTCAACCTCGTTTTCATTGACCCCGCGCATCAGGACGACATTTAACTTTATCGGGTCAAATCCTGCCTTAAAAGCTGCCTGAATCCCATCCAAAACCTTTTGCAGACTACCGCCGGTCACGTTTTCAAACACATCAGGTTTGAGTGAGTCGATGCTGATATTTAGCCTCATCAACCCGGCTTTTTTCAGGTCTGAAGCCAGTTCAGGCAGCATCTGGGCGTTTGTAGTCAGGGAGAGGTCCTCTATGCCTGGCAGTTTGGAAATTCCAGCCACGATCTCACGGATGTCCTTGCGTAAGAGAGGTTCACCGCCCGTGAGCCGGATACGCTTCATCCCCAACTCTGCGCACACTTCAGCTATCAGGAGGATCTCCTGCGTTGAAAGCTCGTTCATTTTTGGGCAAATGCCCTCTGCCGCGCGGCAATAGACGCATCGCAAGGTGCAGCGTTCCGTCAATGAAAGGCGCAGATAATCAATTTTTCTGCCAAATGAGTCAATCAATTTGCTGAATCACTTTCCCGGTTGAACTCTCCGCTTTGACCGCCACTCTTTTTCTCCAGGTAAACCTGTTGAATTTCGATTGAACGGTCCACCCCCTTGCACATGTCGTAGATCGTAAGGGCGGCAATTGTCACCGCCGTCAGAGCTTCCATCTCAACACCAGTGTTGTGAGTAGTCTTCACTTCGGAAGTGATTTTCAACAAGTCCTCAGATAAATAATCAAAATCGACTTTAGCGTGGGTCAAAGGCAGAGGATGGCAAAGTGGGATCAAATCCGAACAGCGTTTGGCGGCCATGATCCCCGCCACTCTTGCTACAGCCAGGACATCACCCTTTTTCGCGCTGCCTTCGCGGATCATTTTCAAGGTATCGGGGCGCATTTTTAGCTTGCCGCTTGCAATAGCGACGCGCTCTGTTGCGGTTTTCTGGCTTATGTCCACCATGATGGCTGCGCCGTTCTCATCCAAATGGGTTGATTTCAAATAATCACCTCACCAGGATTGTTCAGCTGATACCCGCCCAATCTTTCCAGTCTTTGCACAAATTCATCAGTTTTCATGATCTCAAGCATGTGCTGGAATTGTGGGTTATCAAATGTTTTTTCATCCACCAAAAAATCGTATTGCTCCTGGATCAGAGGGACAAAACCAAGATCGTAGATCCTGGCGGCGGAAAGGATGCCCATGCCGGCATCGGCGGTCCCAGAAGACACAGCAGCGGCTACAGAAGTATGCGTAATTTCTTCCCGCTCATAGCCCTTGACCTGATCAGGATTGATAGCCTTTTGCTTGAGCAGAAAATCTAACAAAATTCGAGTTCCGCTTCCTTTTTGGCGGTTCACATAGCGAAGGTTTGTGATGTCTTCAACCCCTTTGACGTTCAAGGGATTGTCTTTTGCTACGATCAAACCCTGGCTGCGATAGACGCAGCTGACGAGTTTTACCCCTCCATCAGGAAAGTAGCGTTTGACGTAAGCAGTGTTATAAACGCCTGTTTCTTCGTCCAAAAGATGCGTTCCACCCAAATGGGCTTCCCCCCTGCGCAGCGCCATCAGACCGCCCAAACTGCCAACATGGGAGGAGACTACTTGCGTATCAGGCCATTTTCTTTTCATCAGATCGATGACTTCATCGATCAGAGGGTCGTGACTACCAGTAATTACTAAAGTTTTGTTTATATCTTCCATATCTCTCACCAATTGTACCGGCACTTCTTCTCCGGCTTCATATCCTTCCGTATTTTGTGGGATTTGAATAATACCATCAGCTTTGACAAAAGAGCTGACAACACCTGCACCCCGGTTGAGCGCGACCGCCACAAGTTTGCCATTAACATTTCCGACTCTGGCCCGAATGAATTCCAGGTATTTAAGAGAAGATGTCAGCCGTTTTGACACTGTGGCAGTGACTAATTTTTCAGGTTGATCTGTCTTTCCGAGCAGAATATTCAGCGCGGGTTTGACCAAATGGTCCATCACCAGGATAGCCGAGACGGGGTAACCCGGCAAACCCACCAGGGGGATGACTTTACCATCCTGTTTTGTGTAGCCAAGCACAACCGGTTTTCCCGGTCGGATAGCGATCCCGTGCAAGATCACCTGGCCAATTTCTTCGATCGTGTCTACCGAATAATCTTTCTTTCCAGCCGATGAACCGGCATTCAGCAAAACAAAATCACACTCCTGGACAGCTTTTTTCATGGCCTCGACTAGGAGCTGTTTTTGGTCCTTGACCACTGGATAGACGATTACCTGGCAACCCCAATCCTGCAGCGTGGTCGAAAAAATGGTTGAGTTGAACTCGATGATATCGCCGCTGGAGGGTTCTGCCTGAGGGGAGACCAACTCATCGCCAGTTGGGATAATGCCAACTTTTGGCCGGCTGAAAACTTCCACTTCCAACACGCCGGTGGCTAACATGGCGCCTAAAACCGGCGGCGTTAATTCAGTAAAACTGGGTACGATCATATCGCCTGCAGCGATATCTTCGCCGATTTGACGGACGTGCTGCCAGGGAACTGCCGCGCTGAAAAGTTGAACTTCTCCATTTTCCAGTTCGATCACATCTTCAACCATCACAACGGAGTCGTAATCCTCTTGAAGTGGATCGCCAGTATTGACCCATTTGAATTGATCCGGGGTTAATGTGATTGGCCTGGTTTCGGTGGCGCCATAGGTCACTTCAGCCGCCAGGGCAATGCCATCCATGGCGCAGGCGTTGTAATGGGGAGCGCAAATGTGGGCATAGACCGCTCTGGCAGTGACTCTGTGATTCGCTTCTGTGACAGCGATCTTTTCAGTGGAAGGCTTAAGTCCTTCCTGCATTAAAGTCTGCAAGAAATTTGTTTTTGCTTCTTCAAGGGGAATGTTGCTCAGGTACCTGAAAGTCATAAAACCTCACAATAAATAAACGCTGACGGCCGCCCCTTTGGGCAAACCTTCCTGATCACGTCCAACCAGGATGTAGCCGTTTGCTCTTGAAACGCTGGAAATCAACCCTGATTTTGAGGGCACCGGGTCAGCCAGATCAGTTTCCAAACGCACCAGGATAACTTCCTCCCGTCCGTGATTGGAAGAGACAGCCCTGGTCAAGCTGGCTTCAAAGGTGGGTTGGTCAAATTTTGACGCGTTAAGGTTGAAAATTAAAGTTTTGACCAAGACTGTAAACATGAAGAAAGCGGCAACCGGATTGCCAGGCAAACCAAAGACCGGTTTGCCTTCTATTTCTCCGACAATAGTGGGTTTGCCAGGTTTAATGGCGATGCCGTGCACAAAAATTTGCCCCAATTCTTCAAGGATCAAAGGCAAATTATCACGCTCTCCAACAGAAGTGCCGCCAGAAACCAGCAATAGATCTACTTCGGGCAGCAAGTCCTTGATGGTCTGCTGCAGAAGGTCATAGCGGTCGGGGATGATCTGGGTTTTAATCACTTTTGCCCCAAGATGTTGCACAGCAGCGCTGAGCATGGGCGTGTTCACGTCCCGGATTTGTCCGGGTTTCAGGTCCGCTTCAGGCGGGACCAACTCATCTCCGGTTGAGATGATGCCGATGACGGGAGAAGCAAAAACTTCCACTTCCGTCCTGCCCATGGCAGCCAAAGTGCCGATGTCTGCCGCATTCAATTGCTTACCGGCAGGTAAAATCAGGTCTCCTGGTGTGAGGTCTTCTCCCCGGAAGATCATATTTGCGCCGGGTGCGACAGGTTTGACAAAGGCAAATTCATCCTTACCAAAGTCCTCCACGTATTCAATCATTACCATCGCGTCAGCGCCCTTGGGCAAAGCTCCTCCGGTTGGAACGTAGTAACATTGACCAGAGACAACCGTATCCTTTGGGGTTTCTCCCATTTTTGTGGCCCCAATTTTGCGAAGGATGGCCGGGATGCTTTCCGAGCAGCCCACCAAATCCCGGCTGATCACCGCAAATCCATCTACGGTTGAGCGGTCAAAATCCGGAATATGCGTATCAGCAACCAGGTCTGAGGCGGTAAAACGACCGATAGCGTCAGTCAGCGGCACAATTTCAGTGCCAAGCCTGATTTTTCCAAACTGGCTGGTTATGATCGTTTTGGTTTCAGTAAGTGTTCTGACTTTAAACATAACATTCAATCAATAAGTAGTCACCCTATTGTACTCATTTAATATCTATCTGCAAGAAAAGAAAGCAACAACCAAGTAATTTCAATAAATCTGACATCTTTCCTTCAACAAGCGCTTCTGTTTTGAATGGTCAGGACATGCTGACTGGACTGGAAGACTCCGTAAACCAGTACTAGCAAAGATCTCCTCCTAAAGTTGTCATATAATTCTATGCGAAATTGATTGGATATTTTTAATACTATCCCTACTATTTACAAAAATGACCCCGGGAATTGGGGTCACTTAATTA